>Ga0209915_1001581_pt1 | contig 30961 bp, 38 predicted proteins | sample ThiBiot_750_plan_FD_183952 | JGI IMG/M metagenome (GOLD analysis project Ga0209915, IMG submission 183952) | Wastewater bioreactor microbial communities from Cape Town, South Africa - Thiocy_cont_750_plan (SPAdes) | ecosystem: Engineered > Bioreactor > Thiocyanate-remediating > Anaerobic-Aerobic... | reverse complement strand
ATACTTTCATTTTGTGCTACGACACAGTTAAATGCTGATACAGGAAAGAAATTCAATTATTATCAATCATCTTCAGTTTAATTAGGACTCATTCTTTTTCTCTTTATTTATTGTTTAACGTAAATCAAAATCGAGGAGACTATTCTCTCGCGCGCCCTTAGATATTTAAACAAAAAATATTGTTTGATGAAACCATAAGACTCTTTTCTCTTTTATACACAATAAGGCAAGAGAGAAGAAAAAATCTCATCATTTTCTTGAAATTCATATTGACTACACACGAGCATCGATCTGCATGTGTATGCTTGTTGCATAGAAACTCAATTAACTACCTCCCGTAGCTCGATATAACAACAAAAAAACTTTCTATGAGATTTTTTTTCTTGTATTTGTCATTTCACGAATTAATTTTTTCATATGGCTCATCGTAATTCTGAATTTGTTCTGTTGAAAAGTCGAAAACCAAAGAAAAAGAAACAATATTATTACAGAAATGATGATTATGAAGACGATGATGACGACGACGATGATGATGATGACAATCAACCAGAATTATATCGTCGAATGCCACGACAAAAACAACGCGTCAAGAAGTACGTTTCTGATGGTGAAGATGATTCTGATTATCGACCAGCAGAATTGACTGATGTGCGTTTTTTTCAATGAATTACTTTTTTTCTCCTTCAATAATTTTTCTTATGTTCAGAATAGAATCAAAATTCGAAAAACAGGAGATGGTAATCGTGTGATATTAGATGAAGATGATAATGTTTTGAAAGTTATTCGGGATAATCGTTCGCCATCGAATTCATCGACGGAACAACGACCACGACGACGACGACCTCGACATCGACCACGTGAAGCACAAACATTGTTTTATGAGAAACCGAACGGCCATATTGTATCACGACCGGCAAAGAAAACAAATTATTTTACGAAAAAAACTCAAGTTGCTTATGCTGATGATGAACCAACGAAAGTCATTAAAAAGGTTATTATCGATCCTCGAACAGGTGATCGAGAGACGATTTATGAAAAGGATAAACCAAAAAAACAGAAAAAATTCTATTTGCAGCAACATCCAGCACGTGTAGTCTACGATTCAGATGAATTCGAAGACGAAGAGCCAACGCAATATGTACGTATAGTAAAACATCGAACAGTTCCAACAGAAATTTCAACACGATCTGAACCAACATCGAGATATGTTGTTATCAAACAACGATCAAATTCTGATCCGGTCTATGCACGTACAACAAAAATGCCGGCAATAAAAACCACTCGTCGTGTTGTTTATGACACTCCAATCAGAAAACCACTAACGACCTATATTTATCCTCACGGAAAATACTATACAGAATATTGAATAAATTATTTTCTTAATTACGATCCAGAAAATTGTCTCTTGTATGTTTCTGTAGCTTTTCAATAATAATAATAATAAAAGCAAAAAGCTTACGACACTCGGTATTCCCAGGCGGTCACCCATCCAAGTACTAACCGAGCCCGACGTTGCTTAACTTCAGTGATCGGACGAGAACTGGTGTATTCAACGTGGTATGGCCGTAAGCGTTCATCATACTTCTATCCATCCAAATCATTCATCAATATACAATGACTAGTTGAATATACTTTCATATCAACAATAGAGAAAATTTAAATTAGAAGAGCTTAGAGTTGTTATGTTTGCAGTAAAGCACAAATGATATTGTTGTAGAGATGAAGGATTAGGATGAATAGAAGTATGAGAAACGCTTACGGCCATACCACGTTGAATACACCAGTTCTCGTCCGATCACTGAAGTTAAGCAACGTCGGGCTCGGTTAGTACTTGGATGGGTGACCGCCTGGGAATACCGAGTGTCGTAAGCTTTTTTGCTTTTTAAAAGAAAAAATTAAATAATCAGAATATATTTATGTGATTTGAATAGTTGTATTTTGTTGTAAAGGTTAAAAGAAAATGAGGACACAAGAATCACACACAATCTGAAAAATCTACCATTCTGTTTTTACATAGATACATAAAATTTAAATATTAAGGATAAAAGACTGGAAGAATAAATCAAAGTAAAAAAGAAAGAAACAAAATTTGATCCGAAACTAACACGTTATTACTTTGGTTCAAGTAAATCACTTGCCATAAGACAGGCAAAAACAGTTAAAAGCATTTTGGGTTTTGTTTCAACGATATCTTCGGGAAGTGCATAGATTGGTGCACCAATTTTTCTTGCCATCGAAATAGCATACAATGCATTGTCCATTTTCGCCTAGGAAAAAATATTCGAAATAGAAAAAAAAAACACAAATAAGTCGTACTTCTTTTGTTGTAGCTTGTTTGAGTAGATTGAATTGAATTGAACCTGGTTTAATAGCATCAATTAAATCACAGATAAGCATCGAATCACTCAATGCTTGATCTTGAAAACTATTGAAGAATGTTGTTTTATTTGCACTTTTCAACTACAAACAAACAATCATCATCGATTTCTTTCAACGATCGATTGATTGACTTTACTTTATCATTAGCCCAATTGATAATATCCTTATCAGCAATTGGTGTCGATGATTTAGCTAGTTTTTGTAGAATCGAGAGAGTATATGCTCTCATAACTTGCCAGACAAGACCAAGTGTAAGTGTTTTATTTCCATCTAAAATATCTGAACCACCGATGCCCGTTATTCGAAAACCGAACGGACCTTTTCCGTAATCGACAGCAGCATTACAATTATCTGGAAACAATTTCATAGAAAAAAAAAGAAATGAATTAGCATTGAAAAAAACTGACTTAATTTTTGAAAACGTTCTTTAATTTTGCTAAATGTTTTATAAACTTTCGTCCACTCAACTGTATTTGGTTTAATTGTATCGTACAACTAAAAACACGAATTGAATTTTACTTTTTATTCGGTTTTTTTTTATTTATCTACCTGAAGAATAATCAAACCATCACGAAGATCTGAATAAAGATAATTGACATATGGATCGAAACCGAAACTATTGATAAAATTTCGATAGGTTTTCTCTTCTCGAGTTTCTTCGATGACAACGCCAGGCTCGATTCGAACTGGTTCATCAGTCGGAAGATCTAATGCAGGATACGTATTAAATAAATTTGCAACGAAACTAAACGAAAAAATATAAATAGGCGATGTAATTTCTTTGAATCTATTTACGCAAAATTTAATTTAGGATTTCCTTTGACAACATCATCCGGTGTGATATGTGCTCGAGCTTTGATTTTATCGGATTCTTTCAACATTAATTCAGCACGTTTATGTAAATCATTTTCCTACAAATAAACTTAAACGGATTTTTTCTTTGTTTTTGATTTTTTACTTTCAATGGATCTAATGTCATCGGAGGTTTCGTATTGTCAGGTGCGATTACATTGAGTAGATGTGTGTAGGCGTCCGAATCCTAAGAATTCAATATGAAATCAATGAATATTTGAAAGTGTGACGATTTTACTTTGATATCACCACTGAAGTTTGTTACTGGTTTGCCTTTGTATTGCGAACGTTGAAGTTGATAGTTAAACCATCGTAAAAGTAATTCTTCAGGTGATAATTTCAATAGATCTTCAGGTGTTTCGCCATCTTTAAGAAGAAGAACAAGACCAGGAACATGTTTCAAATTAATTTCGCTAGTTAATTGAATCTAAGACAAAATATAAATTCATAATCGAAAGATTATTCAATAAAACTTTTTCCTACTCGAATGATTTGCCAAAGTATGCCCATGATTAAATGTGGCACAGCTTTGGAGATATTTTCCGGATGAATATTCACGACTTTACAACCGATACCACGAGCAGAGTTAATGGCTAATTTAGAGGAAAACAAAGGACATAAGATAAAAACGAAAATAACAAGTATTTATTTACCGAGTTCTAAATTTTCTCCTTGACGAAATATATCTTGTTTCGAAAGATTTAAATTGATAGCTCGTTCATCGATAGTTTTCGGTACGGCGGCATTAATTAATTTACTACAAAACAAAAACAACAAAACTATCAACTATCTTTCGCATTTTTTGTTTTACCAAAGTAAAATGCCATCTTGACAACGTTTGTAAAGTGCTTGTGGATCGTCTACATCGATGGGTGATGTATTTAAATTCAAATGAGGATCATCATTAAGAAGTCTAAATAAAAAGAAATTCGATTCTGTTTTATATTTCTATCAATTTTTACTGATTAATCCAATTGGAAGTCCAAACACGTTCTTCAACTAAAACACTGTGGTAACCAGATGCTGGATCGACTGCAACATTGCCTGCTTGATTACCTGCACCGAATCGATCGACACCAGCAGTCGTTGGTTTCACTGCTTTGTTATAAGTTGTACCTGCATCTTTTTCAGCGAGAACTTGCAAATAAAGCTAAACGAAAGAGAATTTAAAGAAAAAATAATAAGTTAACATTACTTCTTCAAATTCTTCTTTTGTTAATCGTTGATCTTTATTTTTATCATGTTTTTCAAGTAATAGAGTTAATTCAAATCGTTGAATTTTCACTCCAAGTTTCTGAAGTACACCGTAAACTTCAGAAAAATCAATCGAACCCTTTAATAAATATGAAAATAATTTTTTTTCACTCAGAAACACGATAAATTACTCGTTCGAATTTCTCCTGAATTCCCGGTAAATCCCATTGATCTTGTTGAATCAATCGACTTTCTCGTACGGTATTCTTTAAATCCGTTGCATTCTCTTCAGCGGTACTATTCGATCGTGACTTGGTCGTTCGAAATGTTGCCATTATTTGAAATAATTCAAAAGATATCTACAATGAATATATTTATAGGCTTAAATTTGAGGATGATTCATTGATATTCATTGGCCTTTTTTGGTAAGAAACAAATATTCAAGTGTTAAATAAAAGTGGTAGGAGAGAGAAAAAGGTATCTCTATATAAGATAGTGTGTTAATGTAGGATTCTTATCACAAGAGAAGATAGTCCTGCGTTGGCGAAAAGACAAAGAACAGATAAATAAATAGTCTCTCATTATTGATGTATGGTCACTTCATAAAAAATGAAAAGAAAATCTTGAGGGAAATAATCGAATGTTAAGTAACAGGTCGTTTACTTAGTCGATGTGTGCCCATCAATTGATCCCAAATCGAAAAAAATGAACCGTAACTCCATTTGCCATGTTGATGATGAAAGTCATGAGCTAAAGCGCCTGGCATTAATTCAGGAAACCAATATTGTGTTGAAATATACGGAAAATCGTAGCCAGAATGCGCAAGTACAGTTTGATAAACACGAATAGCAACCCAAAGACAAAGAGTAAACAAATGTTTTTCTCGTAGAACAATCGGCATAAACCAAAGTGCAAATTGGCTTTGTACGCCTTCAATAGGATCACTTAAAACAGCTGTTACACCTGTTGGTTGTCGATAAACATGATGTTTTTTATGAATATTTTGATATAACCAAGGTGTATGAAATAGATAATGTGTCCAAAAGAAAATCGTATCTTCAGAAAGAATGAATAATCCCAATTGAAAAAGAATTGTTGACCATGCAGGTCGTGGTTCATGAATTTGTACCTCTCCGAAATATGTAAATATAAAATAGAGTACAGGTGATAAACAAATCGAACTGATTTCATTCGTGATCGTTTCTTTTATCATTAAACGAACCATATCGGGTTGAAAACGTAGCTTTTTCTTCTGTTTTTGTATACGATATTGATCAATCCATGGTATATCATATAGTTCAATAAATATCAGACAGATATTACAAAACCAAAAGACAATATGATAAATTGCAAGAATAGAAAACGAGAATATCCATAGATCAGATTGAAAAAAACTTTCGGTCGATTGCATCTGCATGGGAGACAAAATACACCTGACTTGTCAGCACACCTTTATATGTAAATATATATATATATATTTCTTTTGTTTTTGTTTATTTGAATAAAATATTTCAATACAGAAGCAAAAACAAGGGTAGATCGTTATCTTTTGAGGGTAAAAAAAATAATAGCTGCTGAAAAGAACGAACTTGTTCTTTGAAATAAGACAAAAAAGCAGATAGATAAGATTAGTTAAATGGAGAAGATACATTAAGATGAAATGTACACGATTCTTCGGTGTTTGCTTTTAAATTCGCTTGAATACGAATCATTGATTGGTCGTTAATATATATCGAGAAGAGATTTCCAAGATTGAATTAACAGATTTTTTATATTTTCTATTTGAAATGACAACATTGACAGTTGAATCTTGAACTAGTGCTTCTTTAGTTCGAATATTTGTAATTGTATTTTGAATTTTATATTCAACATCGTAATCAGTGCCGAGTTGAATTACTTGTTCTTTATTCTTCTGATACTTGAATAGTAAATGTATTACGTCGAAAGAGACCGATTTGCGTCATTGATGGTAGATAGATCGAAGCTTCGAGAGTATATTTCAGACTGATTTTTGACGTGAAAAATGGATAAATTTTGATCGATTTCGGTAACAGATAAAAACGGCGACTGATATTATATGAACGTATATTCAATGTAGATACATCAGACTTTCCGTAAGATGTATGAGTTAAATAATATACATTGGGTGATGAAGCGCCTATATCTAACGGCATATCACCAGTTATCAATAGGAAATGAGTTTTTCATGTTAGTTTTCGAATTACATCGTTCATTGACAATCATTATTTCATATCTCGATGTCCAATGAAGACCGCGAGTCAGATAAGTCATATTCACTTTCGTAATCGATGGATTATTAAATCTAACCGAGAGAATTTTTGTATTGAGAAGCGGATTGTTTGCAACATAAGTAAGTATATCGATTTTTAACTGAAAACTCCCGTTTAATCTGTCGAAACGATGGATAAAAGTTGATTTTCAATGCAAAATTAACTGCGAAATAACTCAAGAAAACAAATGTTTTCATTTCGAATAACAAATGATCTGTTCGTTTTGACATTGTCACTGTCGTATCTATCACAGACGATAGACATCAGTCTACTGAATGATTTATTGAAAAAGATTTATCACCTATGTGTAAAAATATACAAACGGGTAAGCAAAAAACATGCGACCATTTTGTCAAAAAAAAAACAAAAGAAAGTTCAATTATGATTATTGGTTCTTCTTTGGACTTTATCGAACACGTGATGATCCGGAACTGCCACTCTTACGTCGAGTATTCGATGCATCAGATTTACTTGTTTTCGTTTTAGTTGCATTGAGAATTCGTGTCTATAAACGATTGAATTCAAAAAAATCTTTGGTCATTTTTTTGTTCTTAAATTAAAAACAAACTTTAGCATCATCAGGAATGAATGGAATTGTGTTGACATCACAAACAACTTCTTGTCCAGTTTCTCTTTCTTTGAATAATAACAAAGCAACATCACTGGGCAATGCAAACCAAATCATATTCTTATATTTTTCGGGCACATTTAATGGCGGATCAGTTGTATAGTCAATGTTATCAAGAGCTTGACGAACAGCATCATGAGCAAGAAGTTTAGCTTCACGTAATGGATCCTAAATAAACAATCAATCAATCGATCGATGAAACATGTTGTATTTATTTACGGGAAGATTTTTTTCTTGGCTTGACGATGATGAATTACTTGCTTTGACGTATAATTGCATTTTACCGGCTTTGTAAGTGATATTTTCAAGACTTGTTTGAGCTAATTCGAAACGATTTCGAGTTGTCCAACTGGCTGTTGCTGGATTGTATGTGTACTAATTGGAAAAGACGTTTTTGTTTCTTTTTTTTTTTTATAAAATACAAGTTAGTCGACTTACTAATGGTAAGAATTTCCAACCGTGTGTCGCAATGAAATCGACAGCATCGAAGATATAATTGATTTCATCATCAGTAGCAAAGAATGGAAGATTGAGACGAGTAAAACCAGGTCTAATTTTGAAAAAATTAACTTTTTTTATTTTAAAATACAAAACAAAAAGCATACTTCATCATCATTGTTCGAACAATTTTATCGTCGCCACGAAGACTAAACAAAACAAAATCGAGAATTCTATCAAAGAAAATCTTTTCTCTCGACTTACCAAACATCTTCGGTCATAAACATACTATAAATGTCCGTTTTAGCATCATTGATATTCAATAGATCGAGTGCGTATGGTCCTGCACAAGCACAGCCCGATCGAACTTGAATACCGAATAGATCGTTAAATAATCGGCAAACAAGATTATGGTGTAAATATTTGCAAACACCAGGAATATAGATTGTAAATGCGAATATTGGCAAACGTGCAGCTGTTTGTGAACCGAGAACAATTAAATTTATGTGATTTCGAAAACGTCGATGGAAACGTTTGACTAGTTCTTCGTCACGTGCTTGAATATAGTTCGCATCGAGCGAATCTTTCAATTGAAAAACGAGACCAGCTCGTATACAACCGATAATATCGGGCGTGCCACCTTCTTCACGTATTTCAATATTATAATTATATTCTCGGGTTGTACGTGTTACGAAATTAACCGTACCACCGCCGCAGAATTTCGGTGGTTTCAAATTGAAGAGATTCTTTTTGGCAATAAGAATACCGGGAGTGCCTGGACCACCGAGAAATTTATGTGTGGAAATAAAAACAGCGTCTTTATATGCTGTTGCCGATGGATTCATATCGATTTTAACATAAGGTGCAGCTGTTGCATAATCCCAAAAGACTAAACCTGAATAGGAATGAACTAATGTTGAAACCGCATCAACATCTGTGAAGATGCCAGTTATGTTACTAGCAGCATTTAATGAACAGATAATACGTTTTTTTAAGTTTGAATAATGTTCTAATTTCTCTTTTAGAAATGCTATATCGAGTATGCCTTGTTGAGTTGTAGGAATACGAATGATCTAAATGATTGTAAATAGAAATACGTAGTTTTTTTTTGGTTTGTTTTTACTTCGACTCCTTTTTCTTTCCATGGTAGAATATTACTGTGATGTTCGAATGCACTGATCATAACGACAAGATTACGTCGTTTGGCTTCGTCATGAAGTTCAAAATTATCGACAAGTGTATGAACAGCACCGGTTGAACCCGTTCCAGTGAACAATAAAACATCATCTTCATTGGCATTCACCGATTTTTTGATGATATGTCGAGCTTCTTCACGGAATTTTGTCGATTGTTGAGCACATAAACTTGTTTCACTGTGTGTATTACCGTATCTGAAAAAAATTAATAAAAATATTCTCTTTAGTTTTATTCTTTTTTTTGAAAAATTCAAATGTTTATTTACAATGGAAGAATATTGACTCGAATATAGCTTTCAATAAATTCTAATGGTCGACCAGATGCCGTATAATCACAATACATCACTAGAAAAACACGCATATATTTTAATCAATAGAAAACTAGCTTACTTTTTCTTGAGCCGTATGGTCCTTTGAAAATATAATCTCTGCCGATAATATTATCGGAGACATATTGAAGAAGTTTGGGACGTGAATTGCTATTGTTATTTTTCGAGGGTGATGATGATGATGACGATTGATAGATCGCATTTATCGATGGAAAAACACCGCTATTGTTGTATGAATTCTGATAAATATCATATTCGGAATGATTCATAGAATTCGTACGAGCTTTTGTCACTTGTGAAGATTTGCTATGAGCTGGCCGCCACTAGCAATGTCGAAAAAGAAAAAAAAAACAAATATGTATATATTAATGAACGTCGATCGCATGCATCGATTAACAAGAAAAATAATTTTATAAATAGATGTACTGATTTCAAAGTTAGAAAAGAGCGCCATGACAAGTTGACTTACATTAAATTGATCGTCATCATCGGAAACATCAGGTGACTCGGATGAATAGCAACTTGACCCACTATTGAGTCGTTGACGTCGATGATGACTGTCCAGTGTTACCTGTTTAGGTGAAGAATAATAATGACGATGCGATTGCAATTGAGATGAATCATATGAAGCACTGAGAGGTAATGATGATGATGGTTCGCTGCTGATGCTATTCGTACGAACACCGTATGAAGGTCTCTCGAGCATTGAACGAGACATTGCATGAACAATTGGATGAAACACTTCGGGATTTTGAGGTAGTGGACTGTTTGTAAGCCACGAGTCAGGTGCGGATATTGAGAGCATTTTAACTGGACTTGATGGTTCTATAACCTGAGGATATTGTGGAATTGGTTGTACCACTTGAGGATATTGGGGAATGGGTTGTACTACTTGAGGAACTAATTGCTCGGAGTGATATAGTTGTGCTTGAGATTGCTGAATTTGTTGTAATTGTTGGGATTGTTGTAATTGTTGTTGCATTTGTTGTTGCATCTGCTGTTGCAATTGTTGAGATTGTTGCATTTGTTGCAGTTGTTGAGATTGCTGTAACTGTTGCAATTGTTGAGATTGTTGTAGCTGTTGTAATTGTTGAGATTGTTGAATTTGCTGTAATTGTTGGGATTGTTGTAATTGTTGTAACTGCTGTTGAGGATCCATACCGGTTGGTGTAGTGTAGCCCTGTGGAGTTAGCGGTGGAGTTATGAAGCCAGCGGCTTGAAGAGATCGAATGTGATTATACTGATGCATAAGTAAATTAGCACCCTGTTGTTGTTGCTGCTGTTGAACAACGACTGCTTGCTGAAGACGTTGCTGCTGCTGTTGTTGTTGAATGGTAAATATCTAAGTGCAAATACGAACGATTTATCAAAACAAGGACATTTTTGTTGCAAAATTTTACATACTTGTGATGGGGTATAAGAGTACATGATTTAATACCAATATATGAAACTGAAAGAAGTGATAAAATGAATAGATAAACGATAATATATGCGCTCTCTTATACTGTGAGCACGAGATAGAGAAAGAAAAAAAACATAATATAAAATAATATCGAATTAAAACAAAAGACATGAAGGTACGAGAAAAAAAACGAAAGCCTTTTTTTCGGGAGTGATCCTGTGACTATTTTTCTACGCACGAAAAAAAAAATGAATCTATGTTTTGATAATATGTAAGAGACAAACGGTACAAAAATATTGCGAAATAATCCAATCCCTGACTAACAAATAAAAAAGCAAGAAAGATAAAAGAACTAGATATTATTTGATTTCGTTATTAGTAATAAAGTTACCATCCCACTAAACCTACACTCAACGGGAAACTTTTTTCTTTGGTCGAAAAATCGCGATAATACACTGGTGCAATACTTTCCCTCATTTAATCTACCGTCATATTACAAAAACGCGATCATATGATTTTGTAAACAAGAATAGCATATTATTAAAATAGATAGCTACGCGTTTTTTTTAGTCTCCTAGAAAACGAAAAAAAGATGCAATAATATATTCAACTGTAATTTCAATATTTTGTGCAATTTTCTGTCGATTGACGACATATTTGCATATTTTCGATTAATTATTTCAAAAATATTTTTTCGTCACGGTCTTTACATTCGATCATGATTAAATTTTCCCGATGTATTCTTATATCAAATAAGAGTGAAGGCGGCCAAGAGAAGAAAAACGCAGAGATATTTATCAAGTGATTGACGCTTTTGAAAATACATTAAAAAAAATCACAAATGTGAGAATGAATACTATTTTATCGCTGCTATCAATTAAAAATTAGATTGACGTCACTTGAGGGCATGCAGCAAAAAAAAATTATTTCGAAATGTACCCCTTATATGACTAATTATGAGATTCATATTCGCATAAACTAATATTTGTTTTTCTCTCATTTTATTATTGCAAACAGTTACTTTTTCGCTCGCTAAAAAGACAATACAGACATGTCCCAAGATCCAGCCAAAAACAATTAAGCTCCACCTGTCAAAGGCATTCTTCGAATAGTTTCTATATTTTTTTTATCGATGATTTGCACAATAGTTTGTTTTGATTTCTCCTTTGCTTGCGTTTCGCTCGATGCATTTACACAAATATAAAATATGATGCGGTTTTTTTTCTTTTTTTTTTTGAATACGAATCGTTACTTTTTGTTTATCACACCATAAAATTATATGTTTCAGTATCTTTTCTGAATACTAAACAAATAAGAGAGCAAGCGAGAGAGAGAGAAAAAAAAACTAAACGATCAATAAATAAACAAATAGTTTCGTTTGAGAAAAAAAAAGAAAATATTTCTTTTTGATTTAGGAATAACCAAATGTTCGTGCTAATTGAAGGTCTTTTTGTAATTGATTTCGTTTGATCGACCGTCGGCGACAATGTCGATGACTTTTGGCTTCTAAACATTCTTGACGTTTGTCTTCCAATGATTTCAAATGTTTTTTACGTAACCATCTTAAATGAAAACAAATTTCTCGATCGAAATCAACGAAATCCTATTCATCTTACTTCTGAAATGCACGCTGTTGATTTACATGATTAGTTTCCATGGTTTGTTCATTGGCTTTTAGTTTTTCAAATTCATTAGCCAAGAATAATTCATGATCTTTTCGTTGAAGCCATTGCTGAAATTTTTTCTCGCGTAATTCATTTAATTCTTTTTGTTCTTCAGCGTCACGAATCTTCAAAAACAAAAAAACAAATGCGTTCTTATTGAAAGCTATTCATTCGAAACAAACATCTTGTTTTTGTTGTTCGACACGTTTGGTTTCGAGGATTCGTTTTCGTTCGGTATCTTTCTCTTGTAACCAACGATCGTAGGATTCTTTGGCTTTAGCTAATTCTTGTTGCCGCTTTTCTTCGGCCTAGAATGTTTCGAAATTCAACGAAAATGTTAAACGTTTCTAGAAAAGACAATCTGACCTGTTGCTTTCTTCGACGTTCTTCACGTGCTTCTGCACGCTTCTTTTCGGAAGCTTGACGAAGAAGTTCAGCAAAATCAACACCGGATGAAGGTCTAGAGAATTTAATTTTCTGAATAGAAAAATCAATGAAATAATTAATCAAACTTTTGAATGTATGCTTCGAGAGATTTCGATGAACTCGCACTAAACGGAAGGAGAAAAACGAACAAAGAAATATTTAGAATGTTAGAAAAAAGTTGAGCCAACCTTTTTGGTCGTTCTTTGACTGTGGTTTCCAATTGAGAAGATTTCTTTTCAATAGTCGATGATTTCGGTCGAACTAAAGTCGGTCGATGAGCTGAATTAGTTTTTCGTTTCGGTTCTGTTGGTGGAACTGGGATAAACATCGATTTTTTCGTCAATGCAGTATAATCATCTTCATTTTGAAGATCGAATCGACCATTAACAGCAACAATCATCGTTTTTTTCGATGATGCTGCTGATAACGACGTATCTATCGAAAGATCTTGATTGTCGAGATTATTTTCATTCGATTTAGATGGAGCAACAGAAGTCTCATCTGGGCAATTTATATTCGTGCTTATGCTATCATTGTGTGCTGTTGTAGCCCAACGCTGTTCTTCGTCGATAAGATAATTATGAAATTGTAATTCTTTGATTTTTTCTAATAGAGACAGGCCTTGTTTCGGCTGTAAGTCATTCAATGGTAGAATATATTCATATGTACTATTATTATCACTACGTGGACTCGGAAGAATTTCGATTGGTTGTTCTTGAATAGATGTTCGTAATGATTGATTCAATAAATCCGAATTATCCTGTTCACTTAAATCAAGAATAATATCAATCGCTTTCACATTCACATCGAATGAAACACGTTGACGATGATTCAATTCGATCGGCGTTTGATCTTGTTGAAATTCTTCATTAGCTCGTTTCAAACGTTCTTCGATGGCTAATGCGTATTCATATGCACTATTATCATCATAGGGAATATCATCTCGAAAAGAAGAAAACAAATATCGAATTAATACGTAATAAAATTCAAATTTGTACCTTCGTCAAGATCGATTGACTCTTGACCAAAGATTTGAAATGGATACGGCATAAGATCGACTTGAGAGAGATTTTCAGCTGAATTTGACAGTCCATTTTGATCGAATAAATCAAAATTTGCATATTGACGTTTGATTGTCAATACATCCATATCTAATTGTTTTGTTTTTAAACAAAAAATATTATTTTTATTCTTCCGAATGAAATATATTTACCATCTAAACAATGCATTCCTTTATGTTTAACAACTGGCGATGAATTCGAAGTAAAAAATCCATGATTTACATTTTCCGACATCGGAAAATTACTCGATAATGGTTCCGATCGATTATACGACGTAATTGTGCTTGTTGCAGTAGTCATGGCTCGTGTTTTCTTTCTTTTTCTGTCTTGTTTATTTAAATATTCATATCTCAACCGAATTTCTACCTGGCATAGAGAGAAAAGAAGAGAAAAAAAAAGTCTACCTATAATCTTTTCTATCACACACAAAAGAAATCATGTTAAACAAACAATAAAAAGAAAATTATGGTTTCATAACAACACATATTGTCTGTATAGATTGATCGATATATATTTTTTTTTTGAATTAGAGAGCAATTCCGAATTATTTATTTTAATTTGTTCAAGTCAAACGAACGAAAAGATGTCACTCGGGATAAAAAGAAATCCATGCAGACATTTTGTTGCTTAGTAAAACCTTCGCACATTGTTACAATTATTGAAATAGACTGTTTGACTTGTACTCATTGAGTAATTTATTTCGAATTAAATATAAACTGTTGAGAATTTTAAATTAAATATTCGTAGACTTGTTCAATCAACTTTCATGTATTAAAATTAAAAACAGACCTATAATTACACTTGTGTCCTATGTGTGAGAATTAATTACCGGTCGTTCTGTGATATCATGATGTGTGTTTCCCTTTTGATAGTAAAAGGAAGAAAAAAGTATATGATTTTTTTTTATCTTTGCATTAATTGAACAAATAGATGATGAACTTGATGCACGGAAATTCTAATGGCAGAATGCTCGTTGTTTTGTTTTGAAGATAGAAGAAAATGAGGATGAACGTGGTTTTCATGTTGAAAGAAGAACGAGAGAAAGAAAGGGAATAGTTGAGCAAGGCTCATTTCTATTCCGATAGAATAGCCTTGAGTTTTCATGCTTTTGTAATATATTGAAAAAAAAAGGAAAAGAAAAAGCAAAATTGACGACGACAATAATATCTGCATTGAATGGTTGGAGGTTTTTCTCGAGATAGAAAAAAAGAGAAGAAGAACCGCAAAAGAGAAAGAGAGAGAGATAAATAAAAAAAAACTGCTCACACGCACACACATATTTCCTAAGAATAACATTAGATAGAACTAGAGAGAAAACGGAAAATAATAAAGACAGAAAGCAAGGAACGAGACGACAGCTAGAGACTTGTTTCGTCGACATTGAACAAAAGAGAAAAGAAACAACATACATAAATCACATTTGCTTTTAATTCCAGACGAAGATTATGGCAAAAAATGAAACTTTTCAACAATCAAAAGCCATAGGCGATATGAAAGCGATTATTTTACAACAATCATTTACTGGTAAACGTGAATTAAAATTAACAACAGTACCAAAACCATCGGCACCAGCAGATGGTGAAGTACTAATTGCTGTGAAAGCTTGGTAAGTTGTTTTCTTGGTTCGTTTGTGAATTATCGCTCGATTGTTTAGTGGTGTGAATTTCAATGATGTTCTTGGACGTTATGGATTATTAGATGAGCTTCCACGACCTCCATTCGTGCCAGGTTTTGAATGTAGCGGTGAAGTTTTAGATATTGGATCAAATGTGACAAATGTTGATGTTAGTTTACAACAATAAGAAAAAAGATTTTCTTCATTTAAAAGAAAAATGTCTTTTCTTTGCAGAGAGGTGATCGTGTTGTTGTTCTTACACGTTTTTCTGCTTGGTCAGAACAGATTCTCGTTAAAAAAGATTTAGTCTTTAAAATCCCGAAAGAAATGTCATTTCGAGAAGCAGCTATTCTTCCTATTGCTTATTTAACAGCATATATTCTTCTTTTTGAAATGGGAAATATTAAACCAAATCAAACATTATTATTTCATTCAGCTGGCGGAGGTGTCGGTGGTAAAATAACATAACTCTTGTTGTTTTTCCTTCTTCTAAAATTTCAATTTTTCCAGTTGCTTTAACTCAACTATCGAAATTAGTTCCTAATTTAACACTCATCGCTACAGCAAGTTCACATAAATTCGATGTTTTACGTGCACATATACATTACCTATTCGAACACGATATCGATTACACCGAAGATATTAAAAAGTACTTTGAAAGAAAAACAAATTTATGAATGACTGTCTGGATGTATTTTTGTCTAGATTTGCACCGGAAGGTATCGATCTCATACTTGATTGTATGGCAGGTGAAGATTGTGAACGTGGACTTGCCCTACTTAAATTTCATGGCAAATATATTATGTATGGAACGTCGAGTTTGTTGAGTTGGGATGTGAAGAATTTCTTTGGCTTAACAAAAGGAATGAATAATGTAATGAATTCAAAACAAAACAGAAGTTCTGTTTTTTCTCATTTATTTATTTATTTATTTACCATTGACTAGTGGTGGCAGAATGATAAAATTAGTTGTTTACGTTTGTTTCAAGAGAGCAAATCAGTTCAAGGATTTAATTTAATTCAATTATTACTTCATGGTTCGAATGAAACACGTCGATATTTAGGAGATATTATGTCGAAAATTTTCGGATTGTATAAAGAAGGAAAAATAAAACCGGTTGTTGATTCTGTATTTACATTTGAAGAAGTAACTTGAAGATGATTATCATGGAAATTTGTTCATTTCTTCTGTTTTTTTTCTTGCGATGTAGGTTAATAATGCTCTAGCAAAAATAATTGATCGAAAAAATATTGGAAAAATCGTTCTCGAACCATTTCAACATACAAAACCGGAGAAATTGAAAAAAGTATTACAAATTGAAAAATAACAAATTGATTTCCTTTGACTTTTTCGTAGATACGAAAATCGAGTTCACGTGGTAAAAGTGATGATGGTCAATCAAGTTCAACATCAGGTCCTGATGATGACGACGATGATATTGATGATGATGATGATGATGGTAAAGATACCGATGATTAATCGGTAAAACTAATCATGGATTATTTATTTATGATATTCTGTCTTTGAAAAGGAAAAAAAATCCAATCATAAATATCAGTTTTGTTTTTCTTTCTATTTTATGTTTTGTTCTTCTTATAGCCTTCTTCGTATACATGTATTCGATCTCTATATATTGTTTTTTATTGTTCTGTTCGGTGTCAATTTTGTTTTTCTTTTACATAAAAATATAAAACATACAGATTATCATTAAATTATATTTGATACAGATATATGTTCTCAGTAAATTGCAGCAAGTCAATTGGCTAATCGAATAGAAATATTGTAGCTTTTTTTCCCAGTCTGTCTCTCTGTATCTATCAATTAATCAGCAAATGACAAGCTTGAAGCGAAAAAGAAAAATAATTTTTTTTAGGGACAAAATAGGTGATCGATTATCGATGTTGTTTTCTTTTTTTTTCTTTGATAATTAACACGTAGACATGAGTAACGAGGAAATAATTATTTCTCGAGCTATTGAATTAGCCGAACCAAAATTAGTTGAAACGACAAAAGAACTTCGAATTCAACTCAAGGAACTTTTGTATGACGAAGCAAAGAAAATTTATCAACAGGAGAATCTGAGTCCGGATATGTTAGCCGAACGACTGGACGGTTTGATAACACGAATAAATAAAGTTTTTCAAAAAAAGAAAGTTCGAGAATATGAATAATTTTATTTTTTTGATATTTACGTTTTTCTTTTTCATTGAAAAGACAAATCAACAATCAATGATCGATTGGATTTATATTCAACCAAATGCAACGTACTATCAAAATCGAACTTCACAAAAGATTGCTGTTAATGTAATTAATGACGATCGAGTAAAGAATTTCAATGGATCAAAATCGAATTACAAACAACAACAACTCGATAATAAACTTATTTATTCACCATCGAATGCAATTATCGGTTCACGAACGATCGAAGATCTTTTTCAAGTCATACAAAATCAACGAACAACATCACCAATCAATGAACGTGTCATTATCATCGATGATTATAAACCCGATCCACCAACGCCTATTCCTCAACAATCTGTTTACTATACATATCCGAATTATGTCCCTTTTTACTTCACGCCATTTGTCTACTTTGGATACTAAACTTTCTTTTTTTGACATTCAGATGTCGCTCTCGTTTTTTTCTGTGTGGCTTGCTGTTGTTTTCTTCAATCCAAAATATAAACTATGGAAAATTGTATTCTCTCTTTTTTTTGAAACAATCAAAATGAGCACAAACGATGCTCAAGGTGAAATAACTAAATTACAGCAGCATCTCGTTCTTCTTCGAGAAGAATATGTCAAACTTCAACAACGTTATAAAACACTCGAAAAAAACTACAATATTCTCAATGTTACAACTAAACTCGATCAAGATTCGTTTATTTGTCGATTATTGAAAACAGTTGCCGATCTATTCAATCGAGATTTGTATAGGTAAATTAAAAACAACACCAAGAGTTAAACAATTGTTAAGATGATTTTGTTTTTGAAGTGATATTTCGATTAAACTCGATGGAGAAACACTCTACGGACATCGATTTGTTCTTGGAGCACGAAGTTTGAAATGGGACTGGTCTCAATTAGAAGAAATCAATGAACTTGATCTATCCGGTAGAATGAAACTTGGACGTGTTTCTTTTTTTGTTTATCTGACATAAAATGTTTGAATTTAGATATTCCCTATGATGTTGGCTTTCAGCTAATCAAATGGATTTATACAGATGAAATTGTTGAAAAACAAAATGAAGATTTTCTATTAACTTTAATGAAAATTGCAAAACGATTTGAATTGAAAGAATTAATTGATCAGTATGTTTGGCAAATAATTTTGCAACAAAAATAAATGTCTATTCTTTCGAATTAGATGTGAAGTTGCTCTTATCTCATTGATCACCGTTCGAAATTGTTTGAAATTCTATAAAATTGCCGAAGAAATCAATGCAACAGTTCTTCAAACACATTGCAGTCAGTTAATAAGTACACATTGGGTAGATTGAGATCTTGTTTTTAAAAAGAAAACAAAACAAATCTCGAAAATTATATTTTTCAGACTGATTTTACCAGTGAAGATTTTCAGTATTTATCTGCACCCATGGCTTATAATCTTTTCAAACAGAAAACGAAATATCCACTTCATCAAGCTGTTCGAATGAAACGCGAAGATGTACTTTTTCTTTATTTAATCGATAATGATGCTGATGTAAATTGACTATATTTCTTTGAATATAACATTCAAATATTCTCGTTCTTTCGAATTTAGTTAGAAGAACGTGTCAATGAACTTGACGATCAAGATGAATTGGCATTTGAATTAGCTTTAAAAACCAAACAAGACAGTATGGCTGAGAATCTCGTTCGACATAAAGCAGATATCAATCATCCCGATGCATCGAACCGAACGTTACTTCATTCGGCTATTAAACGTTGCGATGAACATTCAGCTACATTTCTCATCAAACATTCATGTCTACTCGATTGTCAAACAAAAGATCTCGACGAAACGCCATTACATTTACTATCAAGTTTGAATTCGAATGAATTAACCACAGATATTCTCGAAGGCATGTGTCGTATCGTTCGATTAATGTTAGACTATCAAGTCGATGCTAATCGAAAGGATAGTCATGGAAATACTTGTCTTCATCGAGCTATTCTTGCTGAGAATATGTCGATATTTAAAGAATTATTACAAATAAAAAATCTTTCAGTCGATGAACGAAACAATGACGATCATGTTTCACTTTGGTTAGCATTGCAACAAGCCGAACAGAAACATATCGATTTTCATGAAGAAACATTCGCTAGTTTACTAGTTGAACATGGTGCAAGTATCGATGCAATCGATCCGATTGCCCAGGATTCTCTTTTACATAAATGTGCACGACATTCCTATCAATCGGCTGGTTTATATCTCATTGAACAAAATGCATCGATCAATCATCAAAATAAACATGGCGAAACACCGTTACATTTAACAGCACAATTTGGTTTGGAACAATTGACAAAAATCTTACTAGACAAAGGCGCAAATCCAAATGTTCAAACAGTTATTTTACTTGTCGATCACGATGAAAATAATCTTGAAATTGGCCTACAAACGCCAATACATCGAGCAGTCTATGCTGCACAAGAACGAATCTTAAAACTTGCCATTGAATTCTATGAAAAGATTGAAGATGAAAATCTTCGACCGAATTTTAATCTTCAAGATGAAAATGGTCAAAGTGCATTTTCATTGATACTTTGGACGAATATGTTTACAATTGCTAAACAATTACTCGTCATTGGTCATGCACGACTCGATATTAAAGATGTCGATCAGATACCTCTTCTTGCTCAGGCGATTATCAAACAGAATGTTCAAGCTGCTCTATTTCTTCTCGAGCAAAACGTCGATGTTAATGAGAAAACACACGGTCTAACACCGATTCAATTGGCTGTTCGATATCATTTGCCATCGGTCGTTGAAGCTCTCTGTCGAAATGGAGCCAATACGAATGTTGTCGATGAAAATGCGAATAGTGTCCTTTGGAATGCATTGGACTCGGGACAAGAAGATATTGCAACGATTTTAGTTCGATTTGGATGTGATAGCACCCAGTAGGATCAAACTGATTGTCAAAAGAAAATATAATCGATGATTTCTTGTAGATGGTCGAATGGACCGGAGAATTGTCGACAAACATTGCTACATCGAGCTATCGATGAGAATAATGAAAGTGTAGCTTGTTTTCTTATTCGAAGGTAATTATTAACAAACAAAAAAAACAAAAAAAATCAAATGATTGATTTGTTGTTTTCTTTTGTCCAGTGGTTGTGATATAAATTCACCTCGTCAATCGGGTTTCAATGGTGAAACACCAGACATTTGTAAGACTCTCGAAACACCTCTTCATCTCGGTAGATTTTCATGCTCGTCTAAAATATACGTATATTCTCGTTCTCTTTGCTTTTCAGCATGTCAATGGGGTCTCGAACGTGTTGTTTCATCGCTCATTGAATATCATGCTGATATAAATAAAAAGGATAACGAAGGCAATACACCCGTTCATATTGCCATTATTAATCAACATTTAAATATTATTAATTTATTAATTCGTGCACCGAAAATCGATCTTTCAATACGAAATAAACAAAATCAGACGGCATTTGCTTGTTCGATTGTTTCGAAAAATAACGAAGCAGCCAATTTAATTCTCAAACGAGAACCAAAAGCAGCTGATCAAGTAAACAGCCATTCGTTATTCAATAAACAAACAAACAAACAAACATTTATTTTCAATTTTTAGCTCGACACGAAAGGTCGAAATTTCCTTCATATTGCCGTTCAAAATGGTGACATCGAAAGTCTTCTCTTTCTTCTCACTGTTCATGTTAATGTTAACAATCGAGTTCAAGATGCAACTCAAGTTACACCGCTTCATTTATGTGTTCAAACAGGAAATGAAATCATCTTACGAAATCTTGTATAAACACGAGACAAAAAAATTTCATAAAAATATTTTCTTTTTCTATTCAGTTATTAGCCGGTGCAAATATCAACGACGTTACAGCTAATCGTCGATCGGCATTGCACATTGCTTCGGAAAATAATCGAGGTTTTATCTGTAGTATTCTTCTCGAAAATCATATTCAAACGAATCTACTTGATTCAACTCAAAATACTGGTAAATAATCAATAATAAATCGAAAGAGAGAGAATTCTCGTCTTTTTTTTTCGTTAGCACTTCATTTAGCGGTTCAACATGGTCATATAGACGTCGTACGTCGTTTATTATCCGAATCGGATATCGATGTTCTAACCCCGAATAATAAGTAATTAAACAAAAAATGAAATTTTTAATTTTTGACTTTTCATTTTTCAAGAGGAATGAATTGTCTGCATGTTCTCGCAGCACATCCTCGAGAAAATGCTCATTTAATCTTCAACTGTCTCACAGAATTTCAATCAAATTTTCCTCTCGACACACAAGATGCACAAGGAAATACTGGTACATACGTTTTTTTTCTCTCGTTACAGAAAAATCTAATTTATCTTGTTTGGTATCTTAGCTCTACTGTTAGCATATAAAAATGGTCACGGACAGTTATGTCGTGCTCTAGTCGTTGCCGGAGCGAATCTAAGCATTTGTAATGATGATTCATTTTCGATATTCACAATGCCAACTGCAAGTAAAGCTTTACTAGTGAATATACTCGGTAAGAGAGAAATCTCGGTCGGCTCGATCGAACTAGACATGAATGCATTCTTTTTCGAATAGACATTATTTCACGTGAGCCACCTTGGGGCGAAAGTGAGACATGTTTGGAATGTGGAATCAAGTTTACATTGACCAATCGAAAGCATCACTGGTATGTCTTCTAAACCCGCATTTTATTCGAAGTTATTTTCTTTTTCTTCTTCATTTAAGTCGACATTGCGGACGTGTGCTATGCAAACGCTGCTCCATGAATGAAATTCCAATTGCTAAATTTAATCTTTCGAAGCCAGTTCGAGTCTGTCAATTATGTAATGACGTTTTATCATCGGGTTTTATTGCTGCACGTTAAAAAATGATCTGATTGACCTAGTCACATTTCCGATCTGTTTGTTTGTTTGTTAAATTTTTGAATCTCATTATTAATAGCAAAAGCAAAAAACAACACACATATCTCCATTCTATTTAATGAAAATCTTCGTTATTTTATTTCATTTTATTTTATATTGAAAAAAGAAAGGAATGTATGTATTACATTACACACAGATACAGACAAAGACTAGAATTACATATGTATAAGAAGACAAACGAAAAAGAAAAAAAAAGAAAACAGATTGATACGTAATTATATTGTATAATATTTGTATTTGTTGATTTTTTTTTATTCACGGTGATAAATGATCATTCAATGGCGATGATGAATTCGATTCATCGCCATGACTTGATTCATCTGGATTGGGCAGAGGTTCTTGTTTAATCAAACGTTTAGGAGAATTCGTTCCATTGATACTATTAGCAAATGGTATCATTCGACTCATAATTGCTCGATAGGCAGCCAATTGAGGATCGAGTAGAGATGTTGATGTCTCATAACAATCACCATCATTCATAGGCAAAGTCGATTTGTCTTGTGAAACGTGTAATTCATCGTCGGCATTCATATTTTCATAATCATTGGGTATGGAAAAACTACTAATACCGTTAGTTGATAGAGTCAATGGCATAGATTCATCATGAACGGAAACTAAAAACGAAAGATAAGAATCAATTGAATTGAATTGAATTGTCGTACTTCGTTGGCTTTTAGCCATTTTTCGTTTATTTTGAAACCAATGTGTAACAATTGCATCCGTGACACGATCACGTTCGTTTAAGACTTCATTTGCGCCATCGATACGTGTTCGAGCATCATTACATTGACGAGCTAATTCTTCGCGACGACGAGGATCCGGATAAGGATTATCGAGAAAAGCTTTTTCCAAAATCTTAACAACAAAAATATATATAAAAAGAAAGAAACATCGAAATTCTCTCGTCTTACATCGAGATGTTCAGGTCGAAAAGTAAATCTCGTTCGTTTGGGCGCATCGAATGCAACTGGCGATGCGCCACTATTATTCTGTGGTTCGCACAATCGAGTCATTTTCGTCGGAGGCTCACTAGTCGATGTCAAACTCGCCAAGAGTTCGGCCGATGGTTGTCCACCACCTAATCAAAAAAAAAAGAACAGACATACACATGAAGAGGCCATTGATGATAGGTCAATATAATTAACAATATCCATTCGATTCTATCGAACTTTTAATGGTCCTATTTATGTTCGACTAATGATCGTTAATGTTACCATTAAAGATCGAATTAATATAAAAGTTTTCTCTTTTCGTCAAAAATGTATTTACCCATTGATTGAACGATTTTTCTGTATCGAATATACCATCGGCATATGGCCATACGACCATTTTCGGATAGATCGAATAAATCTCCACGCAAGAATTTCGATACATAAGCTTGATTCACAGCTAAATCAAAATGAGAGAATAAAGAAAAGTAAAAAGAAGAATTTGTCTTTCTTTACAAGCCATTCGAGCTATTTGAGATTGCTTTAAATCATATCGATAAACGAAGACAGATATTTCATTATGAATAGCCGCATCACCTTTCCTTCAAGAACAAATATCATTTGATTAAAATCGAAAGCTATAACTAAACTAATAAAAATGATAAGATCACCATCATCAATGTCATAAATTAATATCTGTTTAGTTTCGGAACCTTGATATTTATTACTCAATAATAAGTAATAAAAATCAAACAAACGAACTCGAAAGATAACATAAATATATTTTGAATGAAATCATTTCATGCGTTTTTCTCGGAACATCGATTTGAATTAGAGGAGAAGAAGAAGAAAAAAAACTGATCTACATACACGAGTAATTCTTGTAATTCACGTGCTTCTTCTTCAACATTATCAGCCGGATAAAGTGAATCGTAGTGTGTTGATGATGAATCGTTCGTGACATTTTTCATGCGAACATTTAAATTTGGTGATGTTGTTGTTTGTTGTTGCAAATGAAAACCATTGGAATTAGGCAATGATGTTCGACCATTGAATGTTTGACTGTGTGTTCGTTTGTTTGTACTCGGAGCTGAGATTGTCGATGATGACGATGGCGAAATCTGTTGAGTATTAGCGAGTGACGGTGAGACAGGTTCGACGAATGATGATGATGATGTTGTAAATAAAGTTCCAAGTTCACGATCGAGTCGATCGAGTTCATCATAAGCTCGAAGTATTTGTTGTTTCGTTAAATGACTATTACGTAAACGTCGTAATAATTCCCATTGTTCAACAGATAACTGCAATGATGTTGATGATAATTCATCTCGAGTATTCGATGATGCTTCCATCGTCATCATACAGTACCTATTTAATATGTCTATAAAGAGCAGAAATAAGAAGAAGAAGAAAAAAAAAGTCGAAGCAAAAGAAAGAAGAAAAAAAAATCCGAGAGAATATAATCGGCGATTAACACAAATACAAGCCTCGGCTATTCGCGCTCGATTTGCATATTCACGAATATATATGCATGTACACCGAAAGTGTTCTATGAGAGAGAAGAAAGGAGAGATAGACTAAGTTTAATTGCTAACACATTAACCGTCTTGGCACGGTCATATACAATGTATATACGTAAAAAGAATCAAAAAGTAATCTAGTCATTTCTTTTTTTAGTCATCCAATATTTTATGAAAAGAGAAAAAGCTTTCTTCAATGTTTTTCTTTTCGCTATTTTTTTTTATTATTGAAATAATAATTAAAAAGAGATTAACATTTGTTCTCTTGACTCAGCTTTTTCTTATCTCTAATCATACATACACATATAAATATATATATATATACGTATAGTTTGTTGTTGCCTGCAAAGTCATAAAAGAGAATAAAAGCAAAAAATTAATTAACGGAAGAATGTTTTTCTTTTGTGTTACAACTCGAAAAAAAAAAGAGCACGAATTTGATCAGTTTCTTTACGTTACCTCTGATGATTCGTATATCACTACACGAAAAAAAAACCAGTGAAAATGAATTCTTCGATTTCTATTTCTTTTTCTTTCTCTCTTCCTGTATATATGCGCATCAATGCCTAGTCAATAGAAATGATAGTTAAGTAGTAGACGAAAATGTCTAATGTCACCCCTCTAGTTAAATTGTCTTTGTTTATTCTGCTCGAATTGAATGTATGTGAAACGAGAGAGAAAGAAAAAAGAAGCGTAATAATATTCCAAATCAACGAGAAGAAAGGGCGGAGAGAAAAGAATCATTCTCGAAAATAATAATAATAATAATATTATTATTATTATTATATTAACAACAACGACGACGACGTTGGCGAAATTATAGATGAATGAGAATGACAGAATGAAAGAAGAAGAAAAAATTATATATACAAAGATATCTAATGAATCAATCTTATTTTTAAAAAACTTTTTTTTTATTTATACTTTCAATTAGCTGAGACGTGTAAATTTTGTTCTTCATGACCGTTTGATCGTATTTTCTCTCTTTTTTTCCAATATTATTATGTCTGGATACGATAAAAAAAAAGTTTTGATTAAATAGTATTCCAGTCAATGTTAAACGTGAATGAATGTGAAAAATATTCAGTACCACGAAGTAGAAGAACCTGATATCTTTTGTTTCATTTTTGAAGAATGATCTTCTTAAAAGCTATAGTTGGATTCACCCTCTTCTCTCTCTCTCTTTCTCGCGTTTTTAATCAAAATATAATTGACTATTAATGTCAAAAACGACGTAGTAAATGTGTCGAGAAATTAAGTTCACATTTTTATTTTTATTTTTTAATGAATTTTTATTTTCTAAATACAAGAAAAAAAAAGCTTAAATCTGACTAATTGGTTATGAACGATGATTTTCTACGAAAACGTTTCATTGGCAGACAACAATGGGTTGGCAAATTGTCTTGTTCAATTTTCTAAAAATGATTTTATTTGAAAGATTCTTTCGAGAAAGAAAAAAATATTCAATTACCGATTGATGATGATTCGAAGGTTCTTTGAGAGAATTTTGACTTGGTAAATTATCTGTTGGCGATGAATTTGATGTTAACCACCATGTGGTATAAAAAGCTAAATTATTTGGACGATAGTCTAAACTCATCTTGTGTTTGTTGTACTGAAAAATGAGGAAAAAAAAGAAATCATCAATGAATTATCTCGTATTTCCATCGAAAAAAAATAGAATCTTAGTCAAGCAGAAAGAAATTAATTAAAAATAGTCCAAAAATAAACTTCGAGGTAACTGAGCTTTTATTTGAATAAGAAATTAATTCATTTTAAGTATCGATTTCTGTTCGATAATATTTCCTAGTTGTTGTTCATTCGACAAACTTTTTTTCCTCATGTCGAACAGTACATCAGAGTTAGTTAAATTTGGTATTATAATTACTTTTGCCATTATTTCATTGCCATGTTGCTTATTTATAATTTATCATTATATTAAATATCGTTCATTTCGAGAACGATTTTGTAATAAAACATTAGTTGTTATTGTCGTTTTGGTTTTGTTCAATATACTATGCAGTGCACCAATGACGTACAGGTAAAATCGATCTTTTGAAAGAGAATATTTCGATTATTATTTTGAATTAGCTATTTTTTTCGAGGGGAGAGTCTTATACATAGCGATGCATATTGTCATGCTTGGCAAACAATTGATTACGTATTTACAGCAGCTATTATCTGGTGCACAGCTTTTTTAACAATTGAAAGATATATTTTAATATTTCATTCGTCATTTCTTCGTACAAAACAACAAAAAAATTTACTACATTTTCTACCATTAATAATGATCATTGCATATATTAGCATTTTCTATATTTTAACAAATAGTCTTGTTCGATGTGATGCCGAGTTTAACTATAATTCGTTATTATGTGGTCAAAATTGTATCGATAAAATCGACGGTCTTTCACAATTTAATTGGTTATTTAATATAATTTTGCCAGTGTTTGTTATAATCTTTGGATCATTATTTCTGCTCGTACGTGTTCTTTGGACACGTCGAGAAATGCAACAAAATCTTCGGAATTGGTCGAAAAATTCCCGGATGATCATTCAACTTCTATCTGTTTCAATCGTTTATACGATCGTTTGGATGCCATTATCAGTTCTTTCGTTGATTTCAACATTTCGAAAAAAAAGTGTGTCTCAAGATGCTGAAAATGTTTTCTATTTTTGCGTTTATCTATGCGAAATGCTTGTGCCTGTCATTGGATTAATATCATGGCCTGAATTAACTCAACGAATCCGAAGTCGTTTTCGAACGAATTCAGTTACTTCGCTTTCCTTCGGCGTTTATTCGACAAACTAACTATAAGCTTGTGTCTTTGTGTTCTTCGTTTTTTGCGCGATTGCTTTTTAATTAAACGAATAAAATGGATGAACGTATTCCAATTGCATTGAGTAATACAGAAAATAAATTGCTAGAAGAACGTATTGAATTGAAATCGAAACAATGTGTCGATTTGCAAATTCAACGCGAAGAAAATCTCGAACGAATACAACTGATCGAACAACATCTGAAGCGAATCGAAGATGAACTAACGAGTATTCAAGTAAAATGAATTTATTACCTCATTCAATGAACAAATATTCATCGTCTAGAGATTGTTAAATGCTTGCCGAACGGAAGAAAACACCGAGAAATCTTATCTCAATATTTATTCAATCGAAAGGCAACGGATAGAAAAAATGATTGACAATGCTGATATTGATATAGAAAAATATGTTGTACAGCAAAATATCTTTTTAGTACAGAAAACAAAAAGGAAAAACAAATCGATTAAACAGTTTTTTTTTTGTAGAAAGAAATCGATCAATTAAAATGTCAAATAAACAAAGTTGAAAGTAGCGCGATGATCGATCGAGATAAACTCGATGGACTCGTTGAATTAATCAAAAAACGTGATGAAGATACATTTGCTTTGATGAAATACACTCAAGAGGATAACAGTCGAATAAAAGTCAGCTGATCACACATCTCGAATAAATTCTCAATTGATTTCTTCAAGGATCTTACATTCGAATTGAATCGAAATTCAAATAAACTTCTGCAACTCAAACGTTCAATTCAAGAACAATCGATTGATTATTCATCGCATCAAATCGAATTAGATAAACTAGCTGAACAATTTCGTCGCTCGTATTCTCAACGACAACAATTGCTTCAACATTGGCAATCGATACTTCAACAATTACAACGAAAAGATGAAAATATCGAAAGATTTTGTTTAGTAAAATTGTCAACTTATTTTCGAAAAGTAATCGTTTGATTTCGATTTAGAAATTAATTGAAATTAAAAAGCAAACACGTTTGAAACAAGAAGAACTTGCCGAACAAAAGAAATTCTTTGAAAATGAACAGAAAACGAATTCACTACTCGAGAAATTCATCGATCAAACCGAGAAAAAACTCGTTACATTACGAACCAAACAACAATCGAGCAATGAAATTGCTCAATCATTCGAACACGATGTAAATTTCAATTCTTTCAACACCGTCAAAACTTGTTTTGCTTTTATTCTTTAGATATCTTCGATAAAAATCGTCCTGATCAATACAGAAAATCAACTTGCACACGAACGTGCTCTTGTCAATCAATTGAAACTCGATATTCGAACGTGTCAAACGAGCTTAACTAAACTCAAACATCGTCATCAACGAATTCTCAATCGAAAATCTTCGATTATCAATGCAAAATATTCTCTCGAAGAAAAATTGAAAAAATTCGAACATTTAATGTTTAACGAAGAAAAATATCAGCAAACATTGAGAAAACAATTTCTTAAATTCGAAAAAAAATTCTTTTCCATTCATAATGAATTGTATCATTTTCGTCAACGAGAAAAATTTATCGAACGAAACAATCAAGCCTATCGAAATCAATTGAAAACATCGAAAAATCAAATTCTTCAATTCGATCAACAACTATTGAAACAACAGGAGCTTATCTATCATCATGATTTCATTCGACAAACGATTGATCGAAGTTTAAATCGAATTTTAAACGAACAAACACAAGAGAAAGTCAGCGAATTCGAATCGAAAATTCGAGATCTACGAACCGAATACAATATGAAAAAAACACAAATGAATCAAATTGAAAATCAATTGAAGATTTTACATGATGAACTAAGAATTATTAAACGCGATTATGAACAATTGGATAAAGAAAAACAAGATTTTCAAGAGAAATTTGTTCAATTTGATTTGTATGTCGTCTTAAGCGAGAAATCAATTCGAAAACAGAGCATTAAAAAAGAAGTAATACGCATTGGAATTGAATTCGAAAGTAAAACGAGAATTTAGGATCTTCTCATCGAAGAAAATCTACTTTTGATTGAATTAAAACGTTTAAAATCTCATCTTCATCAATCATCGGAAATCAATTCGAATCTAGAACAACAACAAATTGAAATACAAAAGGTTTAATTTCATTTTCGATGCAAAAAAATGTCCAAATCATATTTCTCTAGGCAATAAAAGAACGACGATTAGAAATTCGAGCAAATATTCAACTCTTTCGAGTGAAATTCAATGATGAACGAACAAAAAAACTATCGATATCAACTGAACTTACTCAACGAATCAATCGAATCGATAAGTTAAAACATCGTTATGAAACATTAGCAATGAAATTGAATACGGATCAATCGGACGAAGAAAATATTCTTCATCAAGCTCAACATGTTATTCAAGTACATTCATTGTTTTGTGTTTATTTTTCCAGAGAAGAGAATTTTAGTTTGCACAAATCAAAGAAGAACTATTGAGACAAGGCGATCAATTGGAAGCATTGATTAGAAAAGGTGAACGAGAATTGCGAGCATTGGAAAATACAGTACAAATACTCAAATGGAATAATAAGGATATGAAAAAGAATTTCGAGAAATTAAATCCAACCGATCCGGATCTCATGATGATTGAACAATTGGAAGAACATTTGAGAGCTGTTTCAGAACAAGTTAAAATTCGAAAGAAAATTATCAAAAATTTCGAGAACGATGAACGCCAATCTGTAATGAATCAGTTTTATTAAATCTTTTGAGTAACGAGTTTTTTTTTTTGATAGATTGATACCGATGAAATCAAACAAATCAATGATATCATGGAGGATAAACGTGAATTGCAATCGAAACTTGAAAATGATATTCAACAGTATCATACAAAAATCGATCGTGCCGAACAACATGTTTGCCATCGAATCGATTTCTTCACGAGATTTTCTCGAATATATTTTAGATCAAACGAATTCAATCGAATTTCAATGAAACAGATATTGACGTACGTCTTCTTCGAGAAACAAATCAAAAACTTGAACAACAATTGACTTCATTCTGTTTGAACACAAACGATGAATTACTTCGAAAGACATTCGAACAATTATCAATAGAATATGGATGGAAAATCGATCGAATTTCATC
>Ga0209915_1001571_pt1 | contig 31137 bp, 12 predicted proteins | sample ThiBiot_750_plan_FD_183952 | JGI IMG/M metagenome (GOLD analysis project Ga0209915, IMG submission 183952) | Wastewater bioreactor microbial communities from Cape Town, South Africa - Thiocy_cont_750_plan (SPAdes) | ecosystem: Engineered > Bioreactor > Thiocyanate-remediating > Anaerobic-Aerobic... | reverse complement strand
GATTGAATAATGGAATTCTTCCTTTGAGTACAATTCGAGGTGGTCTTTGTTCTGATCGAACTGATGGTTTATGTTCTCTATCAGACTTTACTCAAAGTCAAAGCAATGCAAGTCTATTAGCAAATTACGAATTTATTTGTTTTGGTTCCTATGTTTTCAATCAAAGTGAATTTGAAACTGACGGAAATTATGGTATTTCCTCACCACCAATTGAGACAATAATTACAGAAAGTAATATTACAATTATTTCAAAATATTGGTCACGATTGAGTCCTTACAAATCGAGTGATGAAAACGTATTTGGTATTGAAGATACTGGTCTACCTGATGGATGTCAAATTGAACAGGCTCATATTTTACAACGAAATGGTGAACAATCCCCATCTGGAAGTGAATTGGAATTGATGAGCACATTTGCAACTCAAGTTACAACTGCGAAAGGAACTTTCACTGGTCCATTATCTTATTTGAATACATGGTCATTACAACTCGGTACAGATACTCTATTAGCTGAAGGTATTAGTAGTGAATTTACATCAGGAACAAGTTTTTGGACTAATTATGGCCGTCTTTTATTTAATGCTGCTCCAAATCAACCATTTTATAATGGAACAGGGTTTAATAAACCAGTTTTACGATCTCCTGATACAAATTATCTACTCGAGAGTACTGAAAGTTGGGCAAAAGGATTCTTCTATATTTTGAATTCCCCAGAATCTCAATATACATTAGTAACAATTCCAACATCAGAAGGAAATAATACATTAGCTAGTGTAGTTTCTTGCCCTAATTATCGCAACTCATCATATGGACTCGATTCGATTAGTAGTACATACATAGATCTTCTTCCAACATTTTTACAATCTGCGGTCGATCGGCTTTCGACGTATGCACCTGGTTACACTGATTTTTCAGCCACGGATGCCTTTACTCTTCAACTTCTCTGCATCTATGAATATTATGCATTCGATAATAGTGATGCTTGTTCACTATTCACTGTTGAAGAATGGCAAGGATTCGAATATATATTGGATATCTTAGGTTATTATGGATATTCATTTGGACAACCAGCAGGAAGAGCACTCGGTCTTGGCTATCTACAAGAATTATTAGCAAGATTAAATAATCAATATATAACCACAAGTTCATCATCTGTTAACAGTACACTTGATTCATCATCGACCACATTTCCATTAAATGAAACATTCTACTTGGATATGTCAGATGAATCTACTATCATTAGTTTACTCACAGCTCTTTCATTGGACTACTTCCGTGAATCATTACCCACAACATCAATAACCAGTCGTAACTTCAAACTGGGACTAATAACTCCATTTAGTGGTCATCTTATCACAGAAAAGATTGGTTGTACTCAACCAAATCCAACTGCAACCAATTCCAATAGTACGATCTATACAAAAGGACAAAATGGATATTCAGCTGCCGAAGCAACAAATAAATTTATTCGAATTCGATTAAATAATGGAATTCTTCCTTTGAGTACAATTCGAGGTGGTCTTTGTGCTGATCGAACTGATGGTTTATGTTCTCTATCAGACTTTACTCAAAGTCAAAGCAATGCAAGTCTATTAGCAAATTATGAATTTATTTGCTTTGGTTCGTATGTTTTCAATCAAAGTGAATTCGAATATGATGGAAATTACGGTATTTCCTCACCACCAATTGAGACAATAATTACAGAAAGTAATATTACAATTATTTCAAAATATTGGTCACGATTAAGTGCATACAAACCGAGTGATGAAAATGTATTCGGTGTTGAAGATACTGGTCTCCCTGATGGATGTCAAGTTGAACAGGCTCATATTTTACAACGAAATGGTGAACAATCCCCATCTGGAAGTGAATTGGAATTGATGAGCACATTTGCAAATCAAGTTACAACTGCGAAAGGAACTTTTACTGGTCCATTATCATATTTGAACACATGGTCATTACAACTTGGTACGGATACTCTATTAGCTGAAGGTGTTAGTAGTGAATTTACATCGGGAACTAGTTTTTGGACTAATTATGGTCGTCTTTTATTTAATGCTGCTCCAAATCAGCCATTTTATAATGGAACCGGACAAAGTAAACCTGTCTTGCGATCACCTGATACAAATTATCTACTCGAGAGTACTGAAAGTTGGGCAAAAGGATTCTTCTATATTTTGAATTCCCCAGAATCTCAATATACATTAGTAACAATTCCAACATCAGAAGGAAATAATACATTAGCTAGTGTAGTTTCTTGCCCTAATTATCGCAACTCATCATATGGACTCGATTCGATTAGTAGTACATACATAGATCTTCTTCCAACATTTTTACAATCTGCGGTCAGTCGTCTTTCGCTTTACGCTCCTGGTTACACTGATTTTTCAGCTACCGATATCTTTACTCTCCAGCTACTCTGTGTCTATGAATATTATGCATTAGATAACAGCGATGCTTGTTCTCTATTCACTGTTGAAGAATGGCAAGGATTCGAATATATATTGGATATCTTAGGTTATTATGGATATTCATTTGGACAACCAGCAGGAAGAGCTCTCGGTCTTGGTTATCTTGAAGAACTATTAGCAAGATTAAATAATCAATATATAACCACAAGTTCATCATCTGTTAACAGCACTCTTGATTCATCATCAACCACATTTCCATTAAATGAAACATTCTATTTCGATATGTCAGGTGAACCTACTATAGTTAGTTTCCTTACAGCTCTTTCATTGGACTACTTCCGTGAATCACTATCAACAACCTCAATAACCAGTCGTAACTTCAAATTGGGACTAATAACTCCATTTAGTGGTCATCTTATCACAGAAAAGATTGGTTGTACTCAACCAAATCCAACTGCAACCAATTCCAATAGTACGATCTATACAAAAGGACAAAATGGATATTCAGCTGCTAGTGCCGCAAATAAATTTATTCGAATTCGATTAAATAATGGAATTCTTCCTTTGAGTACAATTCGAGGTGGTCTTTGTTCTGATCGAACCGATGGTTTATGTTCTCTATCAGACTTTACTCAAAGTCAAAGCAATGCAAGTCTATTAGCAAATTATGAATTTATTTGTTTCGGTTCGTATGTTTTTAATCAGAGTGAATTTGAAACTGATGGAAATTATGGTATTTCCTCACCACCAATTGAGACAATAACTACAGAAAGTAATATTACAATTATTTCACAATATTGGTCACGATTGAGTCCTTACAAATCCAGTGATGAAAATGTATTTGGTGTTGAAGATACTGGTCTCCCTGATGGATGTCAAGTTGAACAGGCTCATATTTTACAACGAAATGGTGAACAATCCCCATCTGGAAGTGAATTGGAACTGATGAGCACATTTGCAACTCAAGTTACAACTGCGAAAGGAACTTTCATTGGTCCATTATCATATTTGAACACATGGTCATTACAACTTGGTACGGATACTCTCTTAGCTGAAGGTGTTAGTACTGAATTTACATCGGGAACAAGTTTTTGGACTAATTATGGTCGTCTTTTATTTAATGCCGCTCCGAATCAACCATTTTATAATGGAACTGGATTCAATAAACCAGTGTTACGATCGCCTGATACAGATTATCTACTCGAGAGTACTGAAAGTTGGGCGAAGGGATTCTTCTATATTTTGAATTCCCCAGAATCTCAATATACATTAGTAACAATTCCAACATTAGAAGGAAATAATACATTGGCTAGTGTAGTTTCTTGTCCTAATTATCTCAATTCATCATATGGGCTTGATCCAGTCGGCGATACATACATAGATGTCCTTCCAACATTCTTACAATCTGCAGTCGATCGTCTTTCAACCTATGCACCTGGCTACACTGATTTTTCAGCCACTGATGCCTTTACTCTTCAACTTCTCTGCATCTACGAATACTATGCATTCGATAATAGTGATGCTTGTTCATTATTCACTGTTGAAGAATGGCAAGGATTCGAATATATATTGGATATCTTAGGTTATTATGGATATTCATTTGGACAACCAGCAGGAAGAGCACTCGGTCTTGGCTATCTACAAGAATTATTAGCAAGATTAAATAATCAATATATTACAACAAGCTCATCATCTGTTAACAGCACACTTGATTCATCACCTACCACATTTCCATTAAATGAAACATTCTACTTGGATATGTCAGATGAATCTACGATTGTTAGTTTCCTCACAGCTCTTTCATTGGATTACTTCCGTGAATCACTACCAACAACTTCAATAACCACTCGTAACTTCAAATTGGGACAAATAATTCCATTTAGTGGTCATCTAATCACCGAAAAGATTGGTTGTACTCAACCAAATCCAACTGCAACCAATTCCAATAGTACGATCTATACGAAAGGACAAAATGGATATTCAGCTGCTAGTGCCGCAAATAAATTTATTCGAATTCGATTAAATAATGGAATTCTTCCTTTGAGTACAATTCGAGGTGGTCTTTGTTCTGATCGAACTGACGGTTTATGTTCTCTATCAGACTTTACTCAAAGTCAGAGCAATGCAAGTCTTTTGGCAAATTATGAATTTATCTGTTTTGGTTCATATGTATTCAATCAGAGTGAATTTGAAACTGATGGAAATTACGGTATTTCCTCACCACCAATTGAGACAATAACTACAGAAAGTAATATTACAATCATTTCACAATATTGGTCACGATTAAGTCCATACAAACCGAGTGATGAAAATGTATTTGGTGTTGAAGATACTGGTCTTCCTGATGGATGTCAAATTGAACAAGCACATATTTTACAACGAAATGGTGAACAATCACCATCTGAAAGTGAATTGGAATTGATGAACACATTTACAACTCAAGTTACAACTGCGAAAGGAACTTTTACTGGTCCATTATCTTATTTGAATACATGGTCATTACAACTTGGTGCAGATACTCTCTTAGCTGAAGGTGTTAGTACTGAATTTACATCAGGAACTAGTTTTTGGACTAATTATGGTCGTCTTTTGTTTAACGCTGCTCCAAATCAACCATTTTATAATGGAACTGGATTCAATAAACCAGTTTTACGATCGCCTGATACAGATTATCTGCTCGAGAGTACTTCAAGTTGGGCAAAAGGATTCTTCTATATTTTGAATTCCCCAGAATCTCAATATACATTAGTAACGATTCCAACATCAGAAGGAAATAATACATTGGCCAGTTTTGGTTCGTGTCCTAATTCTGTGAACTCTTCGTATGGACTTGATCCAGTTGGCGATACATACATAGATCTACTTCCAACATTCTTACAATCTGCAGTCGATCGTCTTTCGGTTTACGCTCCTGGTTACACAACCTTCTCCGCTACTGATGTCTTTACTCTTCAACTTCTCTGCATCTATGAATACTATGCATTGGATAACAGCGATGCTTGTTCTCTGTTCACCATCGAAGAATGGCAAGCATTCGAATATATTTTGGATATTTTGGGTTATTATGGATATTCATTTGGACAACCAGCAGGAAGAGCTCTTGGTCTTGGTTATCTTGAAGAACTATTAGCAAGATTAAATAATCAATATATAACAACAAGTTCATCATCTGTTAACAGTACACTTGATTCATCATCGACGACATTTCCATTAAATGAAACATTCTACTTGGATATGTCAGATGAATCTACGATTGTTAGTTTCCTCACAGCTATTTCATTGGATTACTTCCGTGAATCACTACCAACAACCTCAATAACCAGTCGTAACTTCAAACTCGGACAAATAACTCCATTTAGTGGTCATCTAATCACCGAAAAGATTGGTTGCACACAGTCAAATCCAACAGCAACCAATTCGAATAGTACAATCTATACTAAAGGACAAAATGGATATTCAGCTGCTAGTGCCGCAAATAAATTTATTCGAATTCGATTAAATAATGGAATTCTTCCTTTGAGTACAATTCGAGGTGGTCTTTGTTCTGATCGAACTGATGGTTTATGTTCTCTATCAGACTTTACTCAAAGTCAAAGCAATGCAAGTCTTTTGGCAAATTATGAATTTATTTGTTTCGGTTCGTATGTTTTTAATCAGAGTGAATTTGAAACTGATGGAAATTATGGTATTTCTTCGCCACCAATTGAGACAACAACTCCGACTACTCCTGTTATTGATAATACGACAGAAAGCAATATTACAATTATTTCACAATATTGGTCACGATTGAGTGCTTACAAATCGAGTGATGAAAATGTATTCGGCGTTGAAGATACTGGTCTTCCTGATGGATGTCAAGTTGAACAGGCTCATATTTTACAACGAAATGGTGAACGATCACCATCTGAAAGTGAATTGGAATTGATGAGCACATTTGCAACTCAAGTTACAACTGCGAAAGGAACTTTTACTGGTCCATTATCTTATTTGAATACATGGTCATTACAACTTGGTACAGATACTCTCTTAGCTGAAGGTGTTAGTACTGAATTTACATCGGGAACAAGTTTTTGGACTAATTATGGTCGTCTTTTATTTAATGCCGCTCCGAATCAACCATTTTATAATGGAACTGGATTCAATAAACCAGTGTTACGATCGCCTGATACAGAGTATCTGCTGGAGAGTACTTCAAGTTGGGCAAAAGGATTCTTCTATATTTTGAATTCACCAGAATCCCAATATACATTAGTAACAATTCCAACATCAGAGGGAAATAATACATTATCTAGTGTAGTTTCTTGCCCTAATTATCTCAACTCATCATATGGACTCGATTCGATTAGTAGTACATACATAGATCTTCTTCCAACATTTTTACAATCTGCGGTCGATCGGCTTTCGACCTATGCACCTGGTTACACTGATTTTTCAGCCACTGATGCCTTTACTCTCCAACTTCTCTGCATCTATGAATATTATGCGTTGGATAATAGTGATGCTTGTTCTCTATTCACTGTTGAAGAATGGCAAGGATTCGAATATATTTTGGATATCTTAGGTTATTACGGATATTCATTTGGACAACCGGCAGGAAGAGCTCTCGGTCTTGGTTATCTTGAAGAACTATTAGCAAGATTAAATAATCAATATATAACCACAAGTTCATCATCTGTTAACAGCACTCTTGATTCATCATCGACCACATTTCCATTAAATGAAACATTCTACCTGGATATGTCAGATGAATCTACTATCATTAGTTTACTCACAGCTCTTTCATTGGACTACTTCCGTGAATCGTTATCTACCAGCTCAATAACCAGTCGTAACTTCAAACTCGGACAAATAACTCCATTTAGTGGTCATCTTATCACAGAAAAGATTGGCTGTACTCAACCAAATCCAACAGCAACCAATTCGAATAGTACAATCTATACGAAAGGACAAAATGGATATTCAGCTGCCGAAGCAACAAATAAATTTGTTCGAATTCGATTAAATAATGGAATTCTTCCTTTGAGTACAATTCGAGGTGGTCTTTGTTCTGATCGAACTGACGGTTTATGTTCTCTATCAAACTTTATTCAAAGTCAAAGCAATGCAAGTCTTTTAGCAAATTATGAATTTATTTGTTTTGGTTCGTATGTATTCAATCAGAGTGAATTTGAAACTGATGGAAATTACGGTATTTCCTCACCACCAATTGAGACAACAACTCTGGAAAGTAATATTACAATCATTTCACAATATTGGTCACGATTACGTCCATATAAACAGAGCGATGAAAATGTATTTGGTGTTGAAGATACTGGTCTTCCTGATGGATGTCAAATTGAACAAGCACATATTTTACAACGAAATGGTGAACAATCACCATCCGAAGATGAGTTCGAACTGATGAGCACATTTGCAACTCAAGTTACAACTGCGAAAGGAACTTTTACTGGTCCATTATCTTATTTGAATACATGGTCACTACAGCTTGGTGCAGATACTCTATTAGCTGAAGGTGTTAGTACTGAATTTACATCAGGAACCAGTTTTTGGACTAATTATGGTCGTCTTTTATTTAATGCTGCTCCGAATCAACCATTTTATAATGGAACTGGATTCAATAAACCAGTTTTACGATCTCCCGATACAGATTATCTACTCGAGAGTACTGAAAGTTGGGCGAAAGGATTCTTTTACATTTTGAATTCCCCAGAATCTCAATATACATTAGTAACAATTCCCACAACAGAAGGAAACAATACATTATCTAGTGAAGTTTCATGTCCTAATTATCTCAACTCATCATATGGACTCGATTCGATTAGTAGTACATACATAGATCTTCTTCCAACATTCTTACAATCTGCAGTCGATCGTCTTTCAACATATGCACCTGGTTACACTGATTTTTCAGCCACTGACGTGTTTACTCTGCAACTTCTCTGTATTTACGAATATTATGCATTGGATAACAGCGATGCTTGTTCTCTATTCACTGTTGAAGAATGGCAAGGATTCGAATATATTTTGGATATCTTAGGTTATTACGGATATTCATTTGGACAACCAGCAGGAAGAGCTCTTGGTCTTGGATATCTTGAAGAACTATTAGCAAGATTAAATAATCAATATATTACAACAAGTTCATCATCTGTTAACAGTACACTTGATTCATCATCTACAACATTTCCATTAAATGAAACATTCTATTTCGATATGTCAGATGAATCTACGATTGTTAGTTTCCTCACAGCTCTTTCATTGGATTACTTCCGTGAATCACTACCAACAACTTCAATAACCAGTCGTAACTTCAAATTGGGACTAATAACTCCATTTAGTGGTCATCTTATCACAGAAAAGATTGGTTGTACTCAACCAAATCCAACAGCAACCAATTCGAATAGTACAATCTATACGAAAGGACAAAATGGATATTCAGCTCCCGAAGCAACAAATAAATTTATTCGAATTCGATTAAATAATGGAATTCTTCCTTTGAGTACAATTCGAGGTGGTCTTTGTTCTGATCGAACTGATGGTTTATGTTCTCTATCAGACTTTACTCAAAGTCAAAGCAATGCAAGTCTTTTAGCAAACTATGAATTTATTTGTTTTGGTTCATATGTATTCAATCAGAGTGAATTTGAAACTGATGGAAATTATGGAATTTCTTCACCACCAATTGAGACAATAACTACAGAAAGTAATATTACAATTATTTCACAATATTGGTCACGATTAAGTCCATACAAATCGAGCGATGAAAATGTATTTGGTGTTGAAGACACAGGCCTTCCTGATGGATGTCAAATTGAGCAAGCACATATTTTACAACGAAATGGTGAACGATCACCATCTGAAAGTGAATTGGAATTGATGAACACATTTGCAACTCAAGTTACAACTGCGAAAGGAACTTTTACTGGTCCATTATCTTATTTGAACACATGGTCACTACAGCTTGGTGCAGATACTCTATTAGCTGAAGGTGTTAGTAGTGAATTTACATCAGGAACTAGTTTTTGGACTAATTATGGTCGTCTTTTATTTAATGCTGCTCCGAATCAACCATTTTATAATGGAACTGGATTCAATAAACCAGTTTTACGATCTCCTAATACGGATTATCTAATTGAGAGTACTGAAAGTTGGGCTAAAGGATTCTTCTATATTTTGAATTCCCCTGAATCTCAATATACATTGGTAACAATTCCCACAACAGAAGGTAACAATACATTATCTAGTGAAGTTTCGTGTCCTAATTATCTCAACTCATCATATGGACTCGATTCGATTAGTAGTACATACATAGATCTTCTTCCAACATTCTTACAATCTGCAGTCAATCGTCTTTCAACATATGCACCTGGTTACACTGATTTTTCAGCCACTGACGTGTTTACTCTGCAACTTCTCTGTATTTACGAATATTATGCATTGGATAATAGCGATGCTTGTTCTCTATTCACCATCGAAGAATGGCAAGGATTCGAATATATTCTGGATATCTTAGGTTATTACGGATATTCGTTTGGACAACCAGCAGGAAGAGCACTCGGTCTTGGTTATCTTGAAGAACTATTGGCAAGATTGAATAATGAATTTATAACAACAAGTTCATCATCTGTTAACAGTACACTTGATTCATCATCGACCACATTTCCATTAAATGAAACATTCTATTTCGATATGTCAGATGAATCTACTATAGTTAGTTTCCTGACAGCTCTTTCATTGGATTACTTCCGTGAATCACTACCAACAACTTCAATAACCAGTCGTAACTTCAAACTGGGGCTAATAACTCCATTTAGTGGTCATCTTATCACAGAAAAGATTGGTTGTACTCAACCAAATCCAACTGCAACCAATTCCAATAGTACGATCTATACAAAAGGACAAAATGGATATTCAGCTGCCGAAGCAACAAATAAATTTATTCGAATTCGATTAAATAATGGAATTCTTCCTTTAAGTACAATTCGAGGTGGTCTCTGTTCTGATCGAACTGATGGTTTATGTTCTCTATCAAACTTTATTCAAAGTCAAAGCAATGCAAGTGTCGAAGCAAATTATGAATTTATTTGTTTTGGTTCCTATGTTTTCAATCAGAGTGAATTCGAATATGATGGAAATTATGGTATTTCTTCGCCACCAATTGAGACAACAACTACAGAAAGTAATATTACAATCATATCACAATATTGGTCACAATTCAGCTCATACAAAGCCAATGACAACGATGAATTCGGTATTGAGGATACTGGTCTGCCTGATGGATGTCAAGTTGAACAAGTACATGTTTTACAGCGAAATGGTGAACGATTACCATCGGAAGATGAATTCCAATTGATGAGCACATTTGCAACTCAAGTTACAGCTCTCAAAGGTACCTTTACGGGCCCATTATCCTATTTGAATGCATGGTCATTACAACTTGCATCGGGAGGTTTATTAGCTGAAGGTGTTAGCAATGAATTCACATCGGGAACTAGTTTTTGGACTAATTATGGTCGTCTTTTATTTAATGCTGCTCCAAATCAACCATTCTATAATGGAACCGGATTCAATAAACCAGTTTTACGATCGCCTGATACAGATTATCTAATTGAGAGTACTGAAAGTTGGGCAAAAGGATTCTTCTATATTTTGAATTCACCTGAATCTCAATATACATTAGTAACAATTCCAACATCGGAAGGAAATAATACATTAGCTAGTGTAATTTCTTGCCCTAATTATCTCAATTCATCATATGGACTTGATCCAGTCGGCAATACATACATAGATCTACTTCCTACATTCTTACAATCTGCAGTCGATCGCCTTTCAACATATGCTCCTGGTTACGGTAACTTTTCAGCTACTGATGTGTTTACTCTTCAACTTCTCTGCATCTACGAATACTATGCATTCGATAATAGTGATGCTTGTTCACTATTCACTGTTGAAGAATGGCAAGGATTCGAATATATATTGGATATCTTAGGTTATTATGGATATTCATTTGGACAACCAGCAGGAAGAGCTCTTGGTCTTGGCTATCTACAAGAATTATTAGCAAGATTAAATAATGAGTATATTACCGAAAGTTCGTCATCTGTTAACAGCACTCTTGATTCATCAGCTACAACATTTCCATTAAATGAAACATTCTATTTGGATATGACATATGGATCTACGATTGTTAGTTTCCTTACAACTATTTCCTTGGACTACTTCCGTGAATCACTAGCAACAACCTCAATAACCACTCGTAACTTCAAATTGGGAAAAATAGCTCCATTTAGTGGTCATCTTATCACGGAAAAAATAGGCTGCACTGAACCAAATCCAACAGCAACCAATTCCAATAGTACGATCTATACGAAAGGGCAAAATGGATATTCAGCTGCCGAAGCAACAAATAAATTTATTCGAATTCGATTAAATAATGGAATTCTTCCTTTAAGTACAATTCGAGGTGGTCTCTGTTCTGATCGAACTGATGGTTTATGTTCTCTATCAGACTTTACTCAAAGTCAAAGCAATGCAACAAGTGAAGCAAATTATGAGTTTATTTGCTTTGGTTCTTATGTTTTCAATGAAACTTTAAATAATGGGGATGGAAACTATTTTGCATCGATATAATTTTGTACTAATAATATTTTAAGGTGGTGGTATTTGAATATTATAGCATTTATCAGACGTTTTTTGTTTTTGAAAAGAAATAAACGCGAAAAAAAAATAATATCGTGAATAATGATTGACAGAGACGTATACCTAACCCGGGCATAATTGATTTTCTTTTTATGTTTTGCGCACTGTTGCGGAAAAGGTTGATTACTGTGTATAAATACTGGCAACTCAAAAGGGAATGAATTGAAAAATGGCTGTTGTAAAAACATCGGCTGGGTATATTTTTTTTTTGTTTTATTTTTTGTATAAAATGATGAATTGAATTCGTAGGAAATGGCTGACTATTGGTCCCATAATCGCTTTTTCATGTTTGGGTCTTGTACTTTTTACAATAGCAGGAATGATCGTATTGTCTCTTATTCCTGTGTATCTGTCAAAAAACAATTCATCCGTAGGAACCGATCGCAGTGATCGATACAATGCACAAATTAGATTGACAAATAATGGTGTTGTCAGTATTGGTGACACACTTGACACATCGGCTCGAACACTAATTGCAAACAAAGTGAATTATTACCATTATTTGTCAAATAAAGTTTTTTTTTTCTTTTTGTACAGATAACAAATACAATTGCCCAAATTCCAGAAATCGGCAGTGGCTTTTCGGTTGATATCCACAGTGCACAAGTATTGGGAGGAACACCTACACGACGACAAATATCACCTATATATGCAAATATTGTTTTTCAATTTGTATTTAAAAGAAAGTTAGTTATTCATTCATTCAGCTATTTTAATTTATTATTTTGCTCTTTTTGTAGTTTGTGTCCAAATAAATCGTGTTTAAATGGAATTTTGGCTCTCTGTCGACAAATTTTCAAAACATTAATCATAACTATTCGTGAGTTTTTTTTTATAGTCCTAAAAACAAAAATTCAATTTTCATTCTATTTAGCAAATCCATGGACAACAACGGACAATACAGTCATTAATGACGTCACACTTATTTCAACATTTTGGTCTCGACTCAGTTCATACAAAGCCAATCATAACGATGCATTTGGTATTCAAAATACTGGTCTTCCTGATGGATGTCAAGTGGAACAGGCACATGTTTTACATCGAAATGGTGAACGATTACCATCGGAAGATGAATTCCAATTGATGAGCACATTTGCAACTCAAGTTACAGCTCTCAAAGGTACCTTTACGGGCCCATTATCCTATTTGAATGCATGGTCATTACAACTTGCATCGGGAGGTTTATTAGCTGAAGGTGTTAGCAATGAATTCACATCGGGAACTAGTTTTTGGACTAATTATGGTCGTCTTTTATTTAATGCTGCTCCAAATCAACCATTCTATAATGGAACCGGATTCAATAAACCAGTTTTACGATCGCCTGATACAGATTATCTAATTGAGAGTACTGAAAGTTGGGCAAAAGGATTCTTCTATATTTTGAATTCACCTGAATCTCAATATACATTAGTAACAATTCCAACATCAAAAGGAAATAATACATTGACAAGTTATACTTCATGTACTAATTATGACACATCATCGTATGGCCTTGATGGACTCCCTGATACATACATAGATCTACTTCCTACATTCTTACAATCTGCAGTCGACCGACTTTCAACATATGCTCCCAGTTACGGTAACTTCTCAGCCACTGATGTCTTCACACTGCAACTTCTCTGCATCTATGAATATTATGCATTCGATAATAGTGATGCCTGTTCTCTATTCACCGTTGTAGAATGGCAAGGATTCGAATATATTTTGGATATTTTGGGTTATTATGGATATTCATTTGGACAACCAGCAGGAAGAGCACTCGGTCTTGGTTATCTTGAAGAATTATTAGCAAGATTAAATAATCAATATATTACAACAAGTTCATCATCTGTTAACAGTACACTTGATTCATCATCGACAACATTTCCATTAAATGAAACATTTTTCATGGATATGACCGATGGTTCTACTATAGTTAGTTTCCTCACAGCTCTTTCATTGGATTATTTTCGTCAATCGAGACCAATTCAATCTTCAATTCCAACAAGTCGAACATTTCGATTAGGACAAATAGCTCCATTTAGTGGTCATCTTATCACAGAGAAGATTGGTTGTACTCAACCAAATCCAACTGCAACCAATTCGAATAGTACAATCTATACAAAAGGACAAAATGGATATTCAGTTGCCAGTGCAACAAATAAATTTATTCGAATTCGATTAAATAATGGAATTCTTCCTTTAAGTACAATTCGAGGTGGTCTCTGTTCTGATCGAACTGATGGTTTATGTTCTCTATCAAACTTTATTCAAAGTCAAAGCAATGCAAGTGTCGAAGCAAATTATCAATTTGTTTGTTTTGGTTCTTATACTTATGATCCAAATATATTTAATCAAGATGGAACTTATTTTATTTGAAAAACAAAAAGATGGGTGAAGGGTTTTTTTTTTCTTTTTACTAATATTTTTATAAATGAATCCAATCTGTAACATCAGTTTGTGTTAAAAGATCGAAATGTGTTCCTGGAGTCCAAATAGGTTTTTTCAAATGATTCAAGATGAGATCTTCATCGATGTGATTTTTGTCTGAAATAAGTTTGATTATTCGTCGAGAATATTGTTCCCATCCCCATGATGAATCCGCATTATCTCGTTCGATATGATGATCAGTGGCTCGAACAAGAACAATTTTCGAAATAAGATCTGTAAATTGTTTTAAATTAAGTGGAATATGAATTGTTTGACTGTAATAGTTTTGTATTGAAACTAGATTGGCTTTTGTAACAGCGAGTATTCTTGATAAAGCATCGTTTTCAAATGAAACATTGGATCGATGAATGGGATTGATCGAATGTCGAACGATGGCATGTACTTTTTCGTCGGTAACTATTGGTAAATAATGAAGAGGTGAAGGCGTATCAAGAAGAATAATCGATTGAATTGAATTGAATTGATTTCGTAGGATAAATTGTTGAGCAATTGCATAAGCAAGAATACCTCCCGATGAATATCCAATGAGAGTCAATGTCGATGTAAGAATTGATTGAATTGCATCGAAATATGTTTCAATGATTTCTGCAAAATTAGTTTCGACAGGTTCATCGATATCTAATCCAAATGCTTGAATTGCATAGATGAAACGAGGACCTGTATGTTCGATAATTTGGGGAATAATTTGATTGAAACATTGTATAGTACCAGTAGATGGATGAAGAAATACAATTGGACCGTATGTTGCTGATTCAGTTCGATTGAGACAAATCAAATGTGCTGAACGTTTTTTCGTTAATTTCGTCGATGAATCATCTAACTGTTGATGTTGATCATCATCATCATCATCATCATCTAGTTTTCGTTGTTTCATTTCAATTTCAATGCGTTGTGTCATTTGAAAGAGTCGTGATTCTTCCATAAAGAATTTCAATGGTAATGTTAAACAAAATTCATGTTGAATCATAGCACGAATCATAAGAAGAGTTAATGATGTTGCACCAAGTGTTAACAGATTCAAATTAGTTAGAATTTTGCTTTCATTGGAGAGAATTTGATCCGAACGATGAAGTGCACGATTCCATATCGACCATAATTTCATCAGATTTGATGATGATTCCAATGATTCATCGGAATTGATTTTTGTTAAATCTAAATCATCTCCAACGAATTCAAATGATGTTGAATTATGTTGAGAATAAATAGTTAATAATGCTTTTCGATCGATTTTGCCATTGAATGATCGTGGAATTTCATCAATAAAAATAATCGTATGTGGTACCATGTAATGAGGTAAAGATTTTTGACAATATTTTCGAATGAAAAGTTCAGTTTTTGTTTGATGATCAGATGTTATATTTCGAAGAACAATAAAAGCAACTAAAATCGATCCCGAACTTTTGTCAAATGTTGTTTTTCCTGTTAAAGTTGAATTATTTGTAAGAGAAATAACAATACTTTGTTTGATGATTTCGAAATTATTCAAAAGACATTCGATTTCAGCACATTCAACTCGATATCCTTGAATTTTAACTTGACGATCATCTTGAATTCGACCAAGTAATTCAACAACTCGATCCTCACCAAATAAACGAAAACGAGCACTATCACCTGTTGCATACAAACGTTCGTTTGTTTTCGGATGAATAATAAATGAACGTGTTGTCAATTGTTGATTACCATAATATTCATTTGCTAATCCTTGTCCACCGATAAATAATTGTCCTGTAACATAATCAGGACAATAATCTAATGTTGAACTAAGAACATATAACGATTGACCATTCAATGGTTGTCCATAAGGAATCGATTGCCATTGAGAATAAATATTCGGACAAGATTGACAATCAATCCAATGAAAAACAGACCAAATTGAACATTCAGTTGCACCACCAAGACTTAACATTCGCAATGATGATTCATTGTTTTCATCAAATTTCCATAGAGAATAGAATTTCGATGGTAATTCAATTGGAATCCAATCACCACTGAGTAGAATTTGTCGAAGTGATCGAATTGATTTTCGTTGTTGAATTTGATTTTGATCAATAGCATGATACAATAAATAGAGTAATTGAGGAATTGAATTCCAAATTGTGATTTGATATTTATCAATAACTTGTAACCAACAAAATGGATCCGATGCTGTATTATTCTCTTGATCGAGAAGAACAAGTGAACATCCACTATTCAATGCACCAAATATATCCCAAATAGATAAATCAAATGAAAGATTAGCCAATGCCAAAATACGATCCGTTGCTTTCAAATCAATTCGTTGGTTAACATCATTGATTGTATTCATAGCAGCATGATGACTAATTGAAACAGCTTTGGGTTGACCAGTTGTACCTGATGTAAATATAATATATGCACAACTATTTGGATTAATGTTCGAATCAATTTCATTAAGACATTTGTCAGTAGATAAAACGAGATCAACTTCAACAAATTGAATATGTTCATAGAAATCATTATTCGTCGATTGTTGTCGTATTTGTTCGAACATTGTTTTTGTTGTACAAATAATTGAAATATCGGCAAGTTTTAAACGTGTTTCATATTGTTCAAATGGTAAATCTCCATCAATTGGAACGAAAACACATCCAACCATTGAAATCGATAGACAAGATATGATTTGTTCGAAACCTCGTTGACATGTTACACCAATATGAATTTGTCGTTTTTCAATTAATTTATTTAATTGACCAGCAAGTTTTAATGATAAAAATAAAAGTTGTTCATAAGTTAATTTCGAATCATTGTGACTACTAATCAAAGCAATGTTATGTGCACTTGAACTATTCGTTGCTAATTCAACAAATCGATTGAATAATAATAACGATGATGATGATGATGATGATGAACAAATGTTTTCTTTATGAAATTGTTGAATATTATATTCGAATAACATTGATTTCGATTGCCAAGTTTCATCATGAATAAGTGAAAGTAATTTTTGTAAGTAACAATCAATAAAATTGTCCATGAGATGTTCAGGTAATAGATCTTTAATAAAATCAAAAGCCATTGATAATGATCCATCAGCAGTCAATGCAATTTGATGATCAAGTTCCATGGCTGCTGTTTCTAAAACAGCATAATCCGTATTGGGAGCATTTCGTTCAAAATAAAATCCAAAATCTTCATCAGTTAACGATTGAAAATGTTCATCGAATTGAAGTAAACTAACGAAAGCAACACTACTCACAGGTAGAAGAGTCGAATGACGACGATTATTTAGAATTGGAACAAGAGAAGATGCAGTGAAAAAACTTGAATGAGCTAAATCAGATAGAAATTGTTGATAAATATTCTTTGAATGTTCATAAAATGTTAATTCAGTATTTCGAAAATCAAATTCGAGAAGAAGTGCACTTGATAAATTGCCAACTAATCGTTCGACATCATCATGAAAAGGTAATCGATTAACAAAAACAATGTTCAATGTAAAATGATTACAATTACAGAATACAGATAAAACACTTGCAAACAATGCACAAACTGTTGTTGCCGATTGTAATCCTCGACTACGAATACTTGTTTGAATTTGTTGCCAAACGGATGCATCTAAACGACGAGTTTTACTATCGAAACCAGGATTTCTTACAGGTAAAACATTCGTATTTTCACCAATAGATTTTGGAAATTGAATTCCACCAGGTATTGTCGATAGACGATTGATCCAATATTGTTTTTGTTCTTGAGCTCGAGGACATGTTTCTTGTACATGTCGATAATGCATTATGTAATCACGATAATTTATTGAACAAACTGGACGTAATTTATCCATTTGATTCTTATAAATACATAACATATCTTCACAAACAACTAAAAGAGAATGAAAATCAACAACAACAATGTCACCATCAAAGATAAGAACAGTTTTCGTTGGACCATAAACAAGAAACAGTTCAATGAGAGGCCATTTCGTATTGACACAGATATCGAGACGCCATTTCTTTAAATGATCAATTTGTTGTTGTTGATCGAATTCAGTTGATGTATGAAAACGTTTGATCGAATAATGAGGAACTTCTTTGAGAATTTGTAAATACATTTCTGAATTGAATTGACATCTTAACATTGGATGACGTCGAATACATTCATTCCAAGCCATTTCTAATTTGTCACCATTGAAATTTAAATCAAATGATTTTACTAAAAAGACATGACTACGAACAGCCATCTTCGGAAGAAATTGACCAAGTGTATATGCTTGACAAAGATTGACCATTGGAAATGGTTCATACATAAGATCATGGTCACTAGTGACGATTTGAGGTAGTTTTACTTTGGAATAGATTGATTTAATTGTACTGATCTTTGGTGGTGATGAAGGAGATGCATTCGATGTTTGTTGTTGATTTTGTATAAATAATGTTAATTGTTTTAAAGTTGAATGATCAAAAAGAATTTGACTTGAAAATGGAATTGAAAAAACTTGTTGTAATTTTAATCGAATATGAGTCAATTGAAGAGGACTCGTATTCTTGTCAATCAATGATTGATTATCTTCAATTGTTGACGGAGACATTTTCAATGATTGTCCAATGATTTCACTGAGTCGAACACGAATTTCACTCGCATCATTCCCTTCGAATTTGTCCAATTGAGTTTCATCATCATCATCATCATCATCATCATAGTCATCACTCGACGGTTGTTGTTGTTGTTGTTGTTGAGATTGAACATCGTTTGATTGTTGTTCATCATTGTTGATATTTGGATTTAATGAAAGAATAAATTTCATCAATTGATTAACCGATGGATAATCGAAGAGAACCGATGGTGGCAATGAAATATCTTCGAAGATATTTTTTAATTCTCCACGAATTTCAATTGAAAGTAAAGAATCAATTCCTAAATTGGCAAAATTTTCATTTTTATCGATCGTATTCGAATCAATTTGTAATGAATTTGATATGAGTTCAATGATAATATTTTCAATTGTCTGTTGATTTTGATCGGATGATTGTTTTGAAATAGTTGATACTTTGTCATTTTTCGATTGGCCATTAAATTTGGTTGTAGCTGACATCATGATAGCACCAGTGATGAAAACAAGACAATTACCATCTTTATCAAATCCACGTGTTTCACCTGTGATCAAATCGGGACTATTGATTTTGACTTGATTTTCATTGTAGAATGGTGTTTGTTGTTGTGTTGTTGTTTGAAATACATTTAATTGACAAATGAAATTTTCAACGAACATGGCAACAAATGGTCGATTTAATTCTGGTAATTTGGCAACTTGTAATGTTGCACCTTGAACAAATGAATCTAACCAAGTTGGATAAATTAATATACGATTTGTTGTATCCGAATAAGATTGATTTGTTTTCATAATTTGTTTTGCCCATGAGATTTGTGCATCTTGACTGATGACCGTTTGTTGAATAGATTGATAATGTGGACCATATGTTGTACCAAATTGACTCGATAATTTATAAAATTCTTCGGTATTGTATGATGTTGTTGTTGTTGATTGAGGATTTTCTATTGCATTTATTGTACGTTGAAATGATGTTTTATTATTATTCAATTGTTGTTGTGAATTCGTAAAATAAATAGTTCCTGATGAATGAATAATTAATTTTGAATTTCTAATTGGTTGATTATCTTGACGTTTTCTACTTGCAACAGAAAATGTCCATGATGGAGATTGATTTTCTTGACGAATCTTTGTTTTCGATGGTGTTAAAATAATACTTAAATATCGACAAGATTCTTGTTTCGAATCTGTTTCTTCATCCCAAATGAAAGGTGTTTTAATCATTAAATCTTGAATTGTAACTGAATGAAATGAATCGGTTTTGATTTGATTTCGTTGAATGGCAAAATGAGTAAATTGACTTGTTAAACAAACATAAAGTGGAATTGAAAAGAGACATTTTCCTGCAACAATATGATTTTGAATATCAACACGCCATGGACGATCAAAAATAGGAAAATAACATTCAAGACTTTTATTGGATTCATCGGAAATAATTTGACATTTTCCAATGAGTGGTAATTCTTCAGTAATACCAATTGACTCATCAATATTTTCCTTTGGCATCGTTTTTGGTAAGATAAGTTCATTGGTCGATGTTTGATTCATCCAAGGTAATTTTAACCAACATGATTTATGATTAAATGCATAATTTGGTAAAGATAATACTCGTGCATGACGATTGAGACAATGAAATTGACTCCAATTAATTGAACTTAATTTGTGAACGTATAATTCAGCAAGAACACTATAAATCTGTTCGAAATCATTTCGATTCTTTCGTAAAATGGAATATGTTTGAAAATTTCGTTCGGATTCAGTTAAATATTGTAGAAGAATTGGTGTTGGACTTAATTCAATGCAAATCGGTTGAAATTTTTCTTTGATCGAAAGATTGTAGAGATATGAAAGTGCACTATGAAATTGAACTGTTTGTTCGATTTGATCGGACCAATATTGAGCATTGAATTGTGTTCTTAATTGTCCATTGAGTGTGTCAATGATGGCAATTTTACATTTCTTATAAATAATTCGATTTGCAATTGAACGAAATTCATTGAGAATTGGTTTCATAAAATGTGTATGAAATGGATGTTTTATATTCAATTTTTTACATAAAAATAATTTGTTCGTAGTAATGTGTGAATGAAGAATATCGATTGTCTTTGCAAGACCTGAAACAACAATTGATCGAATTCCATTATGTCCTGCAAGAGATACTTCGAGTTGATTTAAATGTAATTGTTGACATAATTGATTGAATTGTTCGACATCACAATTGATTGCTAACATTGATCCTTCAATTGTTTGTTCCATGAATTGAGCTCGATGACCAACTAAGAAGAGAGCATCTTCGAGACTAATAGCTGAACTTAAACATGCTGCAACTATTTCTCCAATTGAATGTCCAATCATATAATCAGGAGTGATTCCCCAAGCCATTAACATTTTGCCAAGTGAATATTCGATTGAAAAGAGAAGTGGTTGACATACTTGTGTACTATGAAATTCTTCTTCAGTTAATAATGATTGATGTGCATTTTCAAGTAATTCAAGTAATGTTTGATTATTAGAAAATAAATTTGGATGTAAATCAAAAAGAATTTTCGAACAAAGACGAAATGTACTTGACCAAACATTTGAATATTGAAGTAATTGTTGACACATACCAAAGTATTGTGATCCTTGACCACCTAACACAAATACAATTCGTGTTGGCAAATCTGATGATGATGATGATGATGATGATTCTTTCGAAGAAGTTTGTTGTAAATTTGTTGATAAGAATAAATGTTGATTATTAGATGATGATGAAGTTAACAAATGTGAATATTGAGATCCAATTGTTTTTGTTAATCGATCTAATTGATCAGGTATTGTTGATAGAATGGATGTTAAACTTTGAATTAAATCTTTAACCGATGATGTTACAATAGCTAATCGATTGATAAAATGATTTCGTCGTGCCGTTGTTGTAAAAGATAAATCTCGAAGAAATTTGAATTCATCATTTGTTGAAGGTGATTTCGATTGAAAAGCAATTAAATATTGAATAAATCGAAGAGTATAAGCTCGTACTGAATCTGGATGTTTACCTGAAATTGTAATTAAATGAAATGGTTCAATGGATTGATGTTGATATTCATCGGATTCAATGGGTGTTTCTTGAATAACACAACTTGCATTTGCTCCACTAAAACCAAATGAATTAACAATAGCACGTCGTGCTATTTGACTATCAGGAAGTGTCCACGATTGAATTTCATCAGGAATAATAACATATTCATTGAGATCAATCTTTGGATTAATATCTTTCGATGGAATATGTGGTGTAATTGTTTGATGTTGTAACATCATAACAGTTTTAATGAGACCAGCAAGACCTGCAGCTGCTTCTGAATGGCCAATGAATGCTTTATGACTACCAATATAAAGTGGATTATCTTTGGATCGATAGGATTGATTTGCAAGTGTTTTAACAATAGCATTTGTTTCAATGGGATCTCCACCTTGAGTTCCTGTTCCATGTGCTTCAATATATTGAATAGCACTTGGAAGAATATGTGCTTTATGTAAAACTGTTTGAATCAATGTTTCAATTTGTGGTTGAGATGGTAATAATAAATTTTGTGATTGTCCCGATTGATTAACCGTTGTTGAATTGATTAATGCATGAATTAAATCTCGATCTCGTTTAGCATTGATATATGGTTTAATAACAATGGCTGCAATACCATCCGATCGAGTATATCCATCAGCTCGACTAACAAAAGCTGCACATCCACCTGTTGAATTTGTACTAAAAAATCCACCTGCAGCTAACGCAAGATATTCAACAGGATCGGTTGAAATTAAAACAGCACTAACAACAGCTGCATCACATTCGCCATTAAGTATTGATTCAACAGCAAGATGAAGACAAACTAAACTTCCAGCACAAGCTGTGTCCAATTGAATCGATGGACCACAAAATTTAAAAAAATAACTAACACGACCTGCTTGCATTGATCGAGCTTCACATTGTCCTAAATATGCATCCATATGAGCTTCCATATTCTTTCGATATCCATCTGTTCCTGTACAACCAACGAAAACACCGATTCGTTGTTCATTAAGACCCATACGTGCACCTTCACCAATGACATAACCTGCATTTTCAAGAGCTAAATAACACATTTCAAGAGTCAATCGATGTTGAGGATCCATATGAGTTGCATCACGCATATTTATATTGAAAAATTGTGGATCAAATAAATCGATTTCGTCGATAATTCCCATATGTTGAGCATTTGTTTGATAAACATTCTTTGGATTTGTTGTATAATATCGACTATGATCCCAACGAGTTTTAGGAATAACTTGTAAACTATGTTTTCTATTCAATAAATTCGAATAGAATTCATCAATAGAATTCGCATCAGGATAACGACAAGCCATACCAATAATGGCAATACTATTTCGAATTGGATCTTCATAATGAATAATACTCGAACCAATCTTAATAACAACATGTTCATTTAATGTTTCTTCGTTGATTTTTGAAACCGATGAAATTAAACTTTGCGGTAGATTCAATGTTGTATAAACACAAATCTGTTGTTTTGATAGACATTCTTTGAGATAAGAACTATTGTTAATTAAATTCATTGATCTTGTACTTGGTCCAAAATCAAGTACAATCACTGAATTTGAACAAGAATCAGTTGTTGAAGAAGACAAATTTGATTTAATAATACGTGATAAACTATCGGAAACTAAATCCCAACGTGAAACTTCAATTAAAATACTATTAATTAATTCGATACAGGTTACTCCAACAGATGGTTCACCATCGGTATCCGAATATAATATTGTTCGATTCCATTGATTTTTTGTTGAACTTCCTTCAAATTGTGGTTGTTCACGAGTGAAATCATCGAGAATTTTCGAAGCTGTTGTCGGAAAATAGGAATAACAATGAAGTGGAATATCAAGACCAACTGAAACAAGTGAACACGAAGGAAATTCACTTTTCAAATATTCAACTAATACAGGTAAATGATTAGCAAAACCAGTGATTGTCAATTGATCACATTGAGATACAACACAAACATCAAAATGATAACCAAATTCATTTTCATTATTAAATGCATTGATAACATTGAATACATCTTGAAAAGGAACTTTAGATATTTGTAATGAACCTGTATTATAATTGACTTTATCATTATCATCACTTTCAATTGATGATAAACATTGATTCGTTTGTTTGCTTTTGTATTGTTCCATTTTCCATTTATGAAAATCTTCTGTTGCTCGAAGACCAAACCAAAAACATAATCGAATAGCTGCAAGAGCATTATGACGAAGTTGTTCATAACTATTACTAATATCAACAATATATGCTGTTATTGTACCAATACTAAAACCAGATAAAAATATAGACGAACGTTTCAATTGACCAATTGTTACATTGGAACATTCAAGAAAATGCATCAAAACAATAACTTGATTTAACAATAAAATTGATGATGAAATCGAGAAATTCAAACGACCATAACAATCATCTTCGGGAAGACCAATTTGAATCCATTCAAATAAATTGAAATTATTTTCCATCCAATTGATATTCAATTCATTGGCTGATTGTAAAATTAAACGATTGAGTAATTCTAATCCATCGTTGATAAATGAACGAATCTTTCCCGATAAAACTAATTGATTGAAGATTTGTTGAAGTGTTGTCAAAGATCCTTCAGCTGTTAAGAAACCTCCGAATATCAATGCTAATTTCACTGATGACGAACGATTCAATGATTTCGAAGATGATACTGATTCAATTCGATGATAACGATTAACATTGGCTGCAAGGTCATACACATGTTGATTGATTAGACGAGCCATCCACGATGATCGATTTGCCGTCGGTTCAAATGTTGAACTAAGAAGAATCAACTGTTCTAAACCGGGATAAACATTTAACGATGTTGATTGTTTATTGGCGACGAGTGCATTTGTTGTTGTTGTTGTTGTTGAAGGTTTAACGGTTAGTTCTGAGAAAGCACAATAAGGATAAATAGGTGATGTATGACTTGCATCATTTAACATTTGAATATGTTTTGGTGTCAATTTAATTTGAAGTGCATCAAGATTATCTTGAAGATGAGCCAATGTTCGTGGACCAACAATACAACCTGTGACAGTTTGAGAAAAGATCCATCGAATAGCCACTTGTGAAATTGTTGCTTTTAATTCTGTTGCAATTTGTGAACATGCTCGAAGAACCATCCATGTTTTAGGATTGGCTCCCATTGTTGATAAATCCCATGAACTGAAATGAACTGATTCAGCAAAACTCATCCGACTATTGACCGGTGCTTGTGAAATGCCTGCATTTTCCAAATGGCTATATCTATTCGATAACCAACCGCCAGCTAATGGAGACCAAGCAAGAAAACCAATTCCATTATCTTGACACAAACGAGTTAATTCCCATTCGGCTGTTCGACATAAAAGATTGTATTGCGATTGAATAAATAATGGAAATTCCCAATTATTTCGTTGACATAATGTTATTAATTGATGCAATTGAACAGGAGTATAATTCGATACACCATAGTAACGAATTCGACCCATTTGAATGAGAATTTGTAATGTTCGTATGACATCTTCTAATTGAGTTGCATCATCCCAATAATGAATTGTATAAACATCAATATAATTCGTTTGTAATTTGTCCAAACTATCTTCAATTGCATCCATAATATGTTTTCTTGATGAACCACTTGAATTGACATAATTAAAAGCTGCCTTAGAAGGAATAGTGTTCACTGGTGATGTGAATTTCGTGCAAATAATAAGTTTTCGTCGCATATGTTTATTTTGCCGTTGTAGCCAATTGCCAATAATAGCTTCACTTTCTCCGTAATTATTACTTGTATCAATAAAATTTCCTCCAGCAGCAACATATCGATCTAGGAGAGCAGCACTTGTTGCCTCATCAGCTACGGCTGGCATACGCCAAGGACCCAAACCGTTCGTTGAAAGTAACATTGCTCCGAAACATAAACGACTGGTCTTTAAACCACTTCGACCAAAGGATTCGTATTCCATTTTAGTTTTTTTTTTTTTTTATAATTATTTTCTAAGATCACGAAATGAAAAATAAAGAAGATTTGTTTCGTTTTTATATCTTGTTTTAATTGCGTCAAACGTTGGCAGACATTTGAGTAGGTGTACTATTTTACATCCACGCAAAATAAACAACGATTGTAACGGTCTAATCGCTGTATATTTTTCTCCTACGACGGAAAAAAAAAACGAGATATGAAAATCCGCTCGATTACTAACACAAAAATAACAAGAAGAAGAAAAAAAAGACCCCGAAAAAAAAAGAAAATACTCCGTATTTGAAATCGTGCCTAGACATTATGAATATTTCGAGCAAAGCAAACTCGCATTCCTTTTCGCTTTCGTTGTGAGAAAGAAAATAAGTTATTTTCCTGGCATATAAATACGTCAATGTTTATTGATTATGTCTATATCAATATCGAATAAATATAAAAAAAGAGAGAGAGCAAGTAAAAAAAAGTTATGCATTTGTTGAATTGATCGATTGATTATAAAGTTTGGCGTAGATTCCATTTGGTCGATTAATTAAATCGTCATGTTTTCCATGTTCGACGATACGACCTCGTCTCATCACATAAATGATATCAACATGACGAATTGTCGAAAGACGATGAGCAACAGTTATTGAAGTCAAATGTTCACCGGCATGAGATTGTAATGCTTCTTGAACGAGCTATATAGTTTTTTTTTATTATTTAGCATAAAATACAAATAATATGATGAAAATCGTCGACTTACTCGTTCACTTTCAACATCAAGTGCACTTGTTGGTTCATCTAAAAGTAATAATTGTGGCTTTCGTATAAAAGCACGTGCAATAGCTATGCGTTGTCGTTGACCACCAGAAATTTTCGAGCCAAATTGACCAACTGACGTTTCATAACCCTTAACAATTCATAAAATGAACAATTTTGAAAGAGAAAAATGAATTCGAAATTACTTGGGGTAATGTTTCGATGAAATCATGAATATTCGCTTTTCGTGCTGCTTGAATAATATCATCGATTGTAAATAATGTATCTTCATTTCCATAAGTTATATTATCACGAATTGACATATTAAATAAAACAGGCTCTTGACCAACATAACCAATTTGAGAACGATGAACTTTCAAATTTATTTCACGAATATCACTCGAATTTACTCGCTTTTCATTACAAACAAACAAAGAAATAGATAAACGAAAAACAAACTAATCTTACCACTTCACCATCAGTGACATCATAGAAACGTTGGATCAATGCTAAAACCGTAGATTTGCCACAACCCGTACTACCTAAATTGATAACGAACAATTATGAAATGAAAATGATATTTTGTTTTTGTTTTTACCAACTAATGCAATCGATTGACCAGATTTTAAAGTCAATTTTAAATCATTGAGAATAGTCAATTGAGATCGTGTTGGATAACTGAATTTGACTGAATTAAATTTCAATTCATGGATTTGACTTTGAGATGGATATTTGTCTGTTTCTTCAACTGAAATTCGAACTTTTCGTTGAAAAAGTAATGTAAATGATTGAGCTGCTGTAAGAGAACTACCCAATTTAGGTAATCTAAAACAAGAAAAAAAGAAAAAGATTTTCTTATCTATTTCGTCAACAAAAGATACTTACGCTGCATACATCATTGCATAGGTTTGATTGACAAAACTACCAAATGAAACAACTCTAGAAATCAAATAAAAATCTTTATTCAAAGGAAAAGATTTTGTTTTGTTGAAAAACTTGCAGAAAGAGTTGTTCCATTGTTAATTCTCCTTGACTTCCAAGATGAACAGCAAGAACTAAAACAGCGGGAACCAAGAAGAACATACGTGACATTTCAATTCCACAGAATAATCCAATTAAATGCATATATTTAAGTGGAATACTTAACAACAACAATTTATTCTACAATTTTATTTGAAAAAACAAATGAATAATACCTGACTGATTTATCGGCAAGTTTGGTAAATCGTTCAATAAATGTCTTTTGTACATTTAATTCAAATACAGTACGAATATTTTGCACAGATTCAATGGCAATCTACGATAATTGAAAAAGATAAAAGCAAGACAAACAAATGATTTAACAAACCATATTGAGATTTTCCAAAACTTGACGTTGTTTCTTTGTTGTACATTTCGAAAGTGCTGTATAAAGCCAACAGAGTGTTGTGAGAATTATAATAAGAACAATATAAACAAGTGTAATTTTATAACCAAGAAGAAAACCAGATACAATCACTCCAATTACAAGTGTTGCGATCATTTCTGTCATTGTCATTAAAATTGTACCAATTACCTACAAATAAACAATGAAATTCAATATTGATTTTTGTCAATGAAATTATCTTACAGATTGAATTTTAGCTGCATCACTTTCGAGTAATTTCGTTAGACGACCAGCATTATTTTCTTTTCGATCAAACCAACCGATTTCTTGTCGAATTAAAGCTTTAAAAGTACGAAAACGTAATTTTTCAGTTAATTGAGCAGAAGCAAGACCAAAGAAATAATACTAAAACACATTTTCAAATGAAAAACAATTTCCATTAAACAAACAACAAAACATATCTTACACTTAGCCAAGCTGAAGCACATACAATCAAACCCAATAATATCAGATAGAATGATATAGTCAATAAACTATTCAATCGTGCCGAATCAGATTGTTCACTAAGTCCCTTTAAAGTCATATTTAACTAGAATAAATCTATGTAATTATTTAACATGTTTACCATCATAATTTGACCGAGAAGATATGTCCATACTATTGTTCGAAATGAAAGAATCACTGAAGCTAAACAACCAGCGAGTAGCCATAGCCAAGCTGTTCGACTTATTTCCCAAACCGAACCAAATGTTGACATCGGTTGACCATCGAATTCATCTTCATCCTTCAACAGTAACAAATCAACAGAAATTGTTTGAATATTTTCAATTTAACTTTGTCAATAGTTTTTTGTGTAGGTTCGTTTCCTCTGAGATGTGACGATTTACTGTTTGTACTCCTAGCTGAATCGTGTCTTTCTTCAGTTTGTTCGTCATCTGCACGTTCTTTATCGAGATCTTTTTGTTGTCCTTCAATCATCGTTGCATAGACTCCATTTTCAATGTTCATCAATTGTTGATGTGTTCCTTGTTCAATCACAACTCCATTACGAATCAAAACAATTCGATCAGCATTTCTGATTGTTGATAGACGATGAGTAATTGTCAATGTAGTTCGATGAGATTCTATTGGAAAATAAATAAATATTTCAATAGAAGATCAACGGAGAGAAAGACCTCGACAAGCTTTTTCTAGAGCATGTCTAATAATAGTTTCCGATTCATTGTCTAATGCACTTGTAACTTCATCGAGAAGAAGAATTGGTGCTTGACGAACAAGTGCTCTTGCTAAACAAATTCGTTGTTTTTCTCCACCACTCAATTGAGTTCCACGATGACCAACAACTGTATCATATTGCTTTTAATCAAAACAAAAAAAAAATTGTTTGTTTGTTTGTTTGTTTGTTTGTTTGTTCGGATATTACTTTAGGAAGACCCAAAATAAAATCATGAACATTTGCTTGTTTGGCTGCTTCTTCAATTTGAGCAAATGTTGCATCCATATTTCCAAATTGAATATTATCTCGAATTGTTGTTGTAAAAAGTACCTTAATAGAAAAATGAACAATTTCATTTTTTGATTGTTTTTGTCAAAGATTATTTGTACGGGTTCTTGGCCAACAGTTGCAATTTGTTGACGATAATATTCCATATTGATATCATTGATTGAAGGACCATTAGTCACTCGAATTGAACCTTGTTGACATTCATAAAAACGTAATAATAATTGAGCACATGTACTCTTTCCTAGAAAAGACAATTGAATAATTGATTGTTAGATAAGAGTTGACTCGTATCGAATTGACCTGATCCTGAACCACCAACAACAGCGACTGTTTCACCGGGATTCAAACAAAAATTAATTCCTTTAAGAACAGTTTGATTCGGTCGTGATGGATAAGAAAAATGAACATCTTCAAAAGTAATTCCTTTTGCTAACGAAACAATTGCATAGGCGTCACTATCTCGTCGAATTGTCGTTTCATCAATGAATTGCCAAAGTCGTTGTGCAGCTCCTTTAGCTTCATTAATCACATGAAATTGTGGTGAAATCATCAATGCATAGAAACTACTACGACCAGCTGTTAAAAAAGCCTAATTTACAAATATTGAAAATAGATCCTATTCAAATTTGTTTTCTTTTTGTTGTTGTTGAAATACCGTTATAAATTGAGAAATTGTAACTCGTCCAGTATTAATTAACACACCAGCAAATGTAACACTAACTGCATAGATTAAATATGTTAACATATTATTTAATCCAACTTGAAGTCCACCTATTTGTGCTTTCTTTCTGGCAAAATGACTTGAAGATGGTAATTTATCACCATAACTAAAAAAACAATTCTTATAGGAGAATTTGAAAAGAATTTTGAAACCGTTGAATTTCATTGTCTTGCGCACCATGAGCAAATACAGTTCGAATCGATGTAAGTACTTCTTGAGCAATTGCATCACATTTACTATACGCATCGAGTTCAGAACGAGTCAAACTACTCATTTTCTATTCAATTCAATTCAATAACAATTCAACAAAGAGACAAATCGAATTACTTTTCCAGTTATTGGTCCAATGAAGAAAAGAGGAGGAGTTAAACATAAGATAAGTAAAGATAGTTCCCATGCATTGACAACAGCAACAATAATACTTGATATCAAATGTGACATTGTCATGATACTCAATGCTAATTTCATGCCAATTCCATCGGATATTTTATCAACATAACTAAACAAACAACAATTTCAATGAATAATTTGAAATAAAGGACGGGGGCGCATAAGGTCCATTTTTGGGCCATCGGCAATTTCGACTTTTTTTTAGTCTAGTAGATGCAAAATGTGATGAGAAATCGTTTGGTAACAAGAATAAGTCATTTCCGACGAGTTT
>Ga0209915_1001569_pt1 | contig 31148 bp, 28 predicted proteins | sample ThiBiot_750_plan_FD_183952 | JGI IMG/M metagenome (GOLD analysis project Ga0209915, IMG submission 183952) | Wastewater bioreactor microbial communities from Cape Town, South Africa - Thiocy_cont_750_plan (SPAdes) | ecosystem: Engineered > Bioreactor > Thiocyanate-remediating > Anaerobic-Aerobic... | reverse complement strand
AAAACTTCTCTCGAAATAATAATTAATCATTTTCGTTCGTTTAGCTTTCGAAAGTCCTGCAAATGATGGGAAATGAAATGAATTTTCTCAATCAACATTTACAAACAACATCTATCCTCTTACAAAAACAACTCGACTTAGCACGTGATAGTCTAAACGCTTGTTCAGTTCAATTTGCTCGTAAGTTCAATTATCTCTCTCGAAATTCGTTCGACACGAGTCTGCTCTTCGTTTAGATTTAAAGAGAATGATTCAACAACAAATCTAATTCGTCAACAAGTCAACACTTTGCATATATTTTCAAAAAACACACAAAGAAATGTCTGGATGTTTATTTGTTAATCCGTTTAGTTGTTTGTTTTTACTCATATATACAATGTAGATAGATTGCAGATTATGAAAAACACAAAAATATATCATCAGATTAGCTTTATTTCCTTGCCTTTACTTCTTCTTTTTCTTCTTTTTTGGTTCGGTATCGTTCGTTTACAATTGACAAAATACAACCGTTTTTTGGTTTCTTTAACTCTTCTCTTCGTTCTTTTTTTTCTCTCTTTTCGTTTAACTGTATGTATTACAACCGTTGTTTATTAATATACATATATATATATATATATAAATACGTCTAAACATGAGTCGTTTTGTTTTGTTTGTAAAGAAATGAATAATAAAAGATTGAATAAAAAAAAACACAACGCTGTTCAACCTTTCGAGAAGAAATTTATTTGAATTGCTAGAAGAAAACTAAGAAGAGTAAAGTGTTTGTTCAAATTCAGTGAATCCGATAGGATTTAAGCTGGTTTTGGTTCACTTGTTGGTACAGCTGCATATTTCGATTTGATGTAACGATATAAAATAAATGCTCCGAGAATAGCAAAAAGTATGGCGACTAATTCGATGATTAATTTCGTGACATCTTCGGCTAATGCATATTTATCCGAAATGATTGTGATTGCATCTCCTGAACTCGCTCGATCTTGATCTTGAGCATAGATATCAGTCGTTGTTGCTATTGGCGATGCAATTTGGTTGGATTTTGCATTTATAATACGAATTATGCCGAAGACAAGAGTTAAAATGAACATAAAAATAAAAACGATACCAGCTACTAACATTATGATAGCATTATCAAACCATGTAGCATAGATAGCCAAACTAACGGCAACAAGAACAAGAATACCAATAACAATCATAGAAATTGCGTAGCCATTGCTAGGTCTTCGAACTGTTTCGACAATTCCATGGATGATATAGCGAAAGAGTATACTGGAGAGAAGAAAACCATAGAAGACAGTGAGAAGAATTCGTGTGCCGCGAATTCGTTGTTTTTGATTTATTGGCATCGCTTCGCTAGTAAAACTTGTATTAATCTATAAAAAAAAATCGAAAAGGTACGCATATGAGTATTATATCATCGCGCAAAAGAATGAATCGAAATGACGAAGCGTCGATTCATCGATATATAAAATTCTTTTTCTCTCTTTACTCTGCGCACTTATATTGTGCATTTACGTTTCTGCTCGTTAATCGATAGGACATATAAAAAAAGGGATCAAGAACTCTTACTTTATCAACATCAAATTTCATGTTATATTCGATTCTGATTCATACTTCTCTATGCCTACGTGCGATCGTTCGAGATTGAAATAGAGAACAGTTATTAAATCTCTTTTTTCTCTCTCTGACAGCCGTTTCAACAGAGATCACTTCTTATGAAAGAAATATAAAATAACAGAAAAAATCATTCGTTCTTTTTTAATTCTTCTCTTTGAAAAAGAAAAAGAAGAGAAAAAAACCACCCAATGTGCATGAAATGATTAAACACATTAAGAATTACTCAAAGCAAGAAATCGTTTCGAACTAAGTGGAAATGTACTTTCAGGATATTTGTAAAAGAAGTCGATTGTTTTTTTTACTTGTGTTAAAATGAAATATGTATAGAATCTAGTGTCATCTTTGATTCTCTCTACCTGTGAAATGTTACGAACTATCGAATAGAATAAAAAAAATACTGTTATCTCAAATAGACAACGAAAGTGTTGGTTATTTATTTTCGATTTTAAAACATGTTGAAACAGCCGATTACTGTCGAACCGAATATAATTATTCGTGATGCTGTTGAAAGTGATTGTGATGAAATCATGAGATTAATTAATGTTTGTTAAAATTAATTCAAAATTCGATTGTTTTTTCTTTTCTTTGTATAGGAATTAGCCGTTTTTGAAAAACTTCCTGAACAAGTTCGAATTAATAGTGAAAGTAAAATAAACAGAAGTTCATAATATTTCATTCGATTCGATGTAAATTAGCTCTCAAACAAGATGGTTTTGGTCCTCGTCCATTATACAGTTGTTTAGTAGCTCAAAGTACTTTTTTTAAATATGTAAAATTCGTATAAAAACGAATCGATTAGATTTAACAAGTTCATCATTGCACATCGTCGGAATGTGTTTAATGTTCAATATCTATTCGACATGGGAAGGTAAATGTCTCCATCTCGAAGATCTTTACGTTCAAGCTGATTATCGTCATCGTGGTATTGGCAAAGCATTTTTTTCTACGACTTATCAAGTAGAATGATATTTATTTATTCAGTAGAATTTTCTCTTTGTTTAGATTGCGGTCGATACGAACTGTGCTCGATTAAACTTCAATGTTTTAGATTGGAATAAGGATGCGATCGATTTTTATAAGTCTCGTGGTGCACTTGATTTAACCGAAAAAGAAGGCTGGCATATGTTACGTGTCACACGTGAAAATATGGAATCAGAATTAAATAAACGAAACATATCGAAATAAAAAAAACAACTAGAGAAATGACGCGTTCATTGAAGTGTTTTTTTGATTGAATTGCGGCGGAGGAACGGGTCGAAAGAAACCTTCGACCATTCGACAGCGAATTGGCGGTGGCAATCGTTGAGTGGAACATATGTTAAGATCATTTGTTGAAACATACATCCGTTCAGGATAGAGACCTTCTAAGATCGGACGATTTTCTTCATCGACACGTTGTAAATGTTTTTGATAATCATAGATATCTTGTGAATGATAAGTTGAAATCGGTTGAAATCGACTTCGATCTCTATTCGTGAAACGAAAGATCAAAGAAAGAAAATAGCAAAGGTTTCTACTTGATTATTTCTTGATAAATTGGCTCGTCTGAATTCACTTGAATCTCTGATTGAGCACGTTGTAAAGGAAAAGAATACCGTAAGATTGAACCATGTAAATTCGGATTCACTGGTGTCGAACTGACAAGCGGAACTATCATTGATTTCAATTTAAAAACAAAGATTCAAAACTTTTCATCTCCTTACCAATCGTTTCATTTTTTTGCGTCACAATATGTGCATGTTTAGTTTTCTGTCGAGATTTATGATTGACCGATGGTGGATTTTTATGTCGAATATGTTTATTCGGTTGCTTTCGATGACTGCCTTTCGATTCTGTAGCACCCATTATACTGTCAATATGCGACTATGCATCATCATTTTCTCCGAGCTCTTATTCTGCATTTATTTTAGAAAAAAAGTCGAACGTGACGGAATGCTTTCGTCGGTTTTTCTTCTCTTTTAATGTTAAACTTGAAAATGTTGATAATAGCAGCAAAATATGCACACAGACACACGAAAAAAGGATAGATACAACTAAAAACAAAAATATATCACCGTATGTGCGCAAGAACTAGTGTGACTAATCGAACAAAAGAAAAGAAAAACGGAGCAATTTACAAAAAAAACAGTCTAATCGGAAGAAAAAGCACAAGTCATGTGTAAAGATTTGAAAATGTTACCAGTCGATCGATCTATTAAAACAGAAAGATATGTAAATAAATGAGATCGAATCTTTTCGTTTTATATTCAAACCTTAGAGATCCCACGATGAACAAGTGAATTAATAAAATGTAAATCTTCTTTCGTATCTTGCAAATCTCGTGCATACATTCGCCATTCATCTTCGGTTGGTACAGGCCGTCGTCGAATATTTGTATTTGCATGTGTTTGATATTCATCTATAGGTGTTGGTAAATCGGCATTGAGCGATGATTCAATTACCTAAGATCGAATTCGAATCAAGATTAAGAAGAATAAGAAGCCAATGAACATACCTCTTTGACTAATGGTTGATCAATACGTTGTTGAGCATCACCAACTGTCAATCGACGTGCTTCTAAACTTTCAATAATCTGTTCAAGCTCATTAATAACCCATTCGAAACGATTGAGGATTTCTTTTCGGACATTGATTAAATCTCGATATTCGTATTGCTGTAATTCCGGCAGGCTACTATAATGTTGTTCATTGTTTGTATTCGATTGAGTATATTGTTGAAATAGATGATGACGGTAACGGCTGACAGCAGCTATATACGCCTGTAATGTTTGTAAGAGTTTCTATAATGAAATGAGAAGAAAATGAAAGGTTATATTATTAATTTTGAAAGAGAAAAATTGAGTTTATACGGAACGAGCATGACGAATACGGGGATCGGTTTGAACACCTTTATCATCCGATTGAACAGCAGACTAAACACGAAAAAACAAAACAACAACAACAACAACAACAAAATTCGTCCTTTTTTTCTTACCATCTGATAAGTAGTAATATTCGTATCTAAATTTGTCGCTGTTGTTGTTGCTATTACATCGTGATTATCTAAAGAAGATAAATAAATGCTTATAGTTGACTGTTCTCTTTCATATTCATTTTCTTTTTTTTACACTTGCTCTCTCTCTCTTCCTTTCCTTACAGTCAAAGTGAAAAAACGTTGATCAATGACAATGTAATACGTAATACACTTTTTTCATGATGCATGCGTGTTACAATGCTCACTTTTTTCTCTCTTTGTTTTGCACATAGAAGAATTTTTTTCCTACAGGAGAGCTCACATTCACACATGTCACAGGCAACAAACTATTGACTAATGCACGATTCGAACACACTCACCGCAGACGCGTATAGATATACATAAGTGCCTGTTCACATTGAAAAAAAAACTACAGAACATGAAATAACATTGAGATTATAAATACTCTCTGTTCTGGTAAATATATATTCATCTGTCGAGAGACTTATTTTTAAATGTTATTCGACTGAAAGTTAGACAAGGTCGATGTGGACAATGTGGAAGTAATACGACAGAACAACAAAAAAAAAGAGAGAACGATAGACAAGAATAATATTAATTTAGTTAGATCTACACATTTAAATATATGCACATAAACAAAAAAACGAAATCTCCTCTTCGAAAGATTGACGGCGAGTAGGTTATGTATATTAAAAATTTACATATATGTACATCTTCATTGCATTCTATTGTGGTCAAGTAGAACGATTGTGTAAGACGTATTTGTAATCAATGGATCAAACTTTCAATTCATTGATCAATATCCAACTCGTATGTACATCGCACATAAATCGATTTCTTACCTTATACGACAGTGTAATTAGACTGTACATGTTTTAACGCCTTTTCTTCTCTTTCTCTCTTCTTATATTTATGAGCAACATTTTATCTATACTATATAGTTTCGAGTAAAAAAAAATAACAACTACGATTGTTTTATTACGAAAATGTTATTAAATCGAATGAAAACTGATGTTGCCTACATCGACAAATAAATCTGTATATATATATAATCGTATTGTCAATGTGTTGCACCCTTTCTCTCTCCTCTCTAAGTTGTTATCGATTTGTAACAAATACTAGTGTGCGTCAAGGTTAATATTGACGATTGGCTGACAGAACGAATAAATGAAGAAAAAAAAGAAAAGGAAATGCAAGTTATGAGAAAAATGAATGTATATATATATATTACAAAATAAAACAAAACACAGAAATTTTATATGCAAAAAAAGATTAATCAAGAGATGTAGATCTTGGTGAAAGCTGTTTCGACGCTGACTTTGATGTTGATAATACTAAAAAATTCATATAGAAAAAAAAGAAAGAAAGAAAGGAATAAACACAATCAATCAAATGAGTGAGTGAGAGCGTCGTTTTTCTCGATCCTATTACCAAGACTAAATGAGCTAGCTGTTTTAAAATCATGCAGTAAGAACAAGTATAACAAAAAAAAAACAACATCACCATCATCACCACTGAGCTTTGAACATACATAGTTAGTTAATAGAATTGAAATTGAAACACATTTTCTATATTGACTTAAACATTGCCTATAGTCATACACATACGTTAGTACGAGATTAGAAATACAAAGCGAAAGAAAATGTCAATGTGTTTTATGAGCATACATACTTAAATTAGTTGCATCGAACGATTGAGATTTCGTTGTATGATTCAAATGATTTTTTCTATTGATCGACTGTTCGCTATCATAATCATCTGTATGTGTTTCTTGACATGAAACGGCGTGTAAAGCAAGTAATTGTTGACGACGATTAGTTGCTGTTGATCGAATTGGACTGTAAGATAAATCTTGATGAATATGTTTCGTCGGTCCCATAAGATTAGCTTTCGTATTTGTTTCAATCGATAATCTGTTATCAACAGCTGTTTTAACACGAAGCAAAAGTTTATCGAAATCGTTGATAGGAATTGAATGTGACGATTGATTCGAGCCAATCAATGGATTAATTAAACTTGTTGTCGCACTCGTTGAAAGAGATATTGCACTATCGCTTAGATTCGAATTTGTTTCGTGTTCATGAAATTGATTTGCTAAATTCGAAGGTGTTGTTGTTGATGAACGAGATAAAATATAATCGGTTAGAAGAGATGAAACACGGTTAATAAGGGCGTCTTCTTCATTAGTTGAGGGTGACGATGATAACAATAGATTTATTGAATTGAACGGATGTTCGACAACGAGATTTGTCGGAGTATTTACTTCAGCGTCTATTGGCTTCGATTGAGGGGATGTTGATGATGCTATATCGGAATTTGAACCATCGCCAGCAGCTGAATCAGGTAGACTGTTAGCCTAATGTACAGAAAAAGAAAAGAAAAAAAATGAGAGAATGTTCTTATTTAAATAAGCTTCTATTTCACATTCATATTATGCAATGAGCTGAAAAACGGAAGAGAATATAGAAAGATGAAAGACCTAATTGACAAAAGCGATCGTTTGTCTTTATTTGTACATAGATTGATAGAGAAAAAAAAGCCGCATGAGTGTTAGATACACATATGATTTAATCACTGTAAGGATATGAGACTTAATATATTTATAATATTCCTGTATCGAATACATACCGTACTCTGTCTTGAAAGAATCGATGGAGTTTTAAGTAAATTCGAATGGCTATTAGATCGAGAATGTGTTCCTATTGTTAGAAATTGACTAGGTTGAGGACTCATCGGTCGTGGTACGCAATACATAACATTTGCTGGTGTTTGACTATGTTGTGAACAGCAAACTGTGGATGATGGATTGATTAAAGCTTCGGAACTAGTTGGGTTTGAAAGAGATTCATTGGAAGCAATTCGAACTATTCTTTCTGATGAAGTTGTAGTTGCTGTTGGTGCTACTAGACTATGATCGGCTGTCGATTGTGTTGGTGTAGAAGACGAAAGTAAATTAAGTAGATTATTGATTTTAATAAAATTCGATGCTAACAAAGGACTTCGTTCACCTGCATTCGTAACTGTATCGAAATTATGTAATTGCTCAACAAATTGATCATTGACAAACATCGAATCCGTACATTGCTGAATACGTCCCGATAGAACAAGATCATAAATACCATGAGTATATAATTCATATTGATTGTATGGAGTCAATATTGATGCCGGTTGCAATTGATCGATAATTGATTTGACAAGAGTCAGTTTTCTTACAGCACGACGAAATCGACGAAGGACAGCATCACGTCGACGTTTACGGCGTTGGCTTTCTGAATGACTATTACTAAATGTTGACGATTGTGAAGCAATAAGTAATGCTGATGATGCATTTTTAAAATGTAATGCAGCAAATAAAGCTGGACCTAATGAGAGATGATACGGTCCGAGAAATAGATGTAAAGTATCATCGCGAATATCCAATGCAGTTAAAATTGTATATATACTTGAAAGACGATCGATTGTACGTGAAAGATTATTTATTTTAAATAGTTCTTTAATAAAGAAGAAAAAAATAAGTAAATTAATGTGCTGTTTTTCTTTGATCGAATCGAATAGAAATACCTAATTCAATCGTTGCTTTCATATCAGGAAATAAATTCGTTAATTTTTCTAATTTACACGCATCTGTACTTGATTGATTCACAAAAAATCTATTGGGAACTTGCCGATAGTAATCTTTATTCATTGTTGAGGTTGTCAATGGTGTTGATGGTCGACCGTCAAAACTTACCTAAACATAGAACAGAAAATCATTTGATAAATTCGATTCATTTTCAATCCAACGAAAAAGATAAATTATCTACGTTAGAAAAGTCGCCGTCACTATGACAACTAAAGCTACTGTCGCTGCTTCTTTGCCGTTCCATTGGTATTGAAATGTGATTTGGTGACTTTACATAAACGCACATATTTGAATGTGTATGCATTAAAGTAAAATAAAGCAAGGACGAAAGAAAAAAATGCAGAAAGAAGTACGAGAAGAAAAATTTGTAATACCTATTTGCATGATTCGACAATTATTTCATTCGATTTTTAAACTGCTCCTATCGTATTCACTCTCTCTCTCGTCATATTATGAAGATGTTTTCTTTTAAATAATTGAGAGAAAAATAAAAGAAACAATTGAAGTGTATTCAAAGCATATATAATGATGTTTAATAGCTTTCTAAAAACATTCATTTATATTTAAAAAACAGATTGACATAATATCGAAATAAGTTCGTTGTATGAAGACATATATATGTTCTAGGGACACCTGCTAAGTAGTCAAGATAAATATAATAAATAGGTAAAGAATGGGCACAATATACGATCGAACAACTAGGTGTAAAGTTAAAAAAATATTTTCATTCATTATTACCTCACGAATTCAATCGATTGATGTTAGAAAAGCAGCCTCGAAACCAAGGAGACACACGCAAAAGTAGATAGTAGGTGTAACGATGATGTTACACAGTCGTATAACGTCGAGTTAGAACGTGTTGTGTGTGCGTTTTTTTTATTTCTCTTCTTCTTTTTTTTTCTATTATGCATATACCGTTTTAATGAGTCATTTTTATCATTCTTTTGAAAAACAGAATGTACAGAGGCGAATAGAAGATATACTTCGATGATTAACTTGCACGAGACTATAATAAAACTATCGTATATAAACACATAAAAGAATCTTTCAAGTGCTGCTTGTTAGTATAACCTAATTTCCAAGAGACTCAAATACAGACAAGTTGTGTCAACATCTTGGCATATGTATCCAAAATGTTTGTCTCTTGATTATTCTTCTGCTGGAAATCATGTGAGAATTGATTGAAGATGCATAGAGAGATATTTATCCGATATGTGCTGTTTAGTATTGTTTTTCTTTTTTGTTATGAGGAATTCGTACGCATTTTGAATAAATGTGAGTAAATGTCTATTTATTTCGAATGGTTATTTGCGTTTGTGTTTTTCTTCTCTGTCGTCTTCTTTTGTACATTAACTTAAACAACAAAAAGAAAAGAAAAGAAAAAAAAAGCCTGACAAAACACCTTTCGTATTGAAAAGAAAAGACGCAGAAGAAAACTGTTTGTCGCACTCGAACGCCGATTATATAATCAAATTAGGAGAGAAAAATAGTTGTTATTTTTACCGGAAGAGATCTGGTTTGTTTATTGTAAAACCAAGTCATCAGGTATTCACAATGGATCGTCGTCTAGTTAAATGTTTCATCTAATAAATGTACTGCGACCTTTTGATAAATGATTTCTCTTAAATGAGAGAACGGACAGCAGGAGTAAAAACGAATTTCTCTTCCTCGTGTATTTTTTCTCTTATCATTCTCATAACATATATAGAAAAACGAGTTTCGAATCAAACTGAGAAGAAAGACAGTATTGATATTTGCTTTTAATACTGTCTTCATTTATCGCCGAATTCGATTAATATATTCTCTCTTTCTCTCGCTTTTCTTCTTCTTCTTCTTCTGCCGCTCGTGCTTCTTTCTGTTTTTGGACGCTATCAAATTTATATACGTAAGACAAAACCTTGACGACTATCGAAAAAGCAGACAGAACATCATCCATTCGAACACAACAAAAGATAAAAATAAACTTACGTTTTTCTCCATCATGAACGTTCATCATCAGATTTATGCAATCGATAGTGACCTGCATGCGCTCGACTATTTTCTTTCCATTAGGATTTGCTCGATATGACCGACATAGATAATACTACTCCCACTGTTCATCATTGTTGTTCTGTTCTTTCCATTATATTGAGAGAATATTTTCCTATCCGAACATCTTTGCTCTATGTTCTCGGTCAACTGTATTCACAATATCTTCATATATGAATATGAACTGAGAGGAGAAAGTAAATGGCATTCAGATTTAGTGGGGGGAGGATTGTAATACATTCGATCTGTTTCTGAAAAGAAGAACAGTTTTGAAATGGGATAAATGTTAGATGTCATCTATGAAAAAAAAATGTCCATGAAGTATTTTTGATTGAAATTAACGTGATAACGTTAATAGGTCAAATTTTTATCGAAACCGACTTGTGTACTCGCTAATGTTATTGTTGCTCTCACTCCTACAATGAAAAGGTCCAGATATTTTTATATTAGTAAAAGAAAATTCATTGGAAAAGGTCAATTAATTCTTTTGAGTTGGAATCGTTTTCACAAACAAATTTATTAGTAAAGAAGACTTCTTGTTTATACAAGTTTTTTTTCCTTATCTCAACCTTCTTAATGTTGACCGTAAATTGATCATAACAACCTATCAGTCGCACTTGTGTCATCTCTTATTTCATTCAAGGCTTGTGTAAAAAAGACAGATTTTATTAAGATAGCAATTGATATGATTTCATTTAGTCAGCATCGGCTATTTCAGCAAGTATATCACCATGGCATGCTTCTGGTTTGCACCAGCAAGCAATACGTTGACCTCGAAGTTCTGTCTTTGCACGTGCTAGTAGTTCTGGTTGACGGTTAATCCAATTACGATATTTTCGTATAACATTATTTCGATCGCCATCTTTACCAATAACAAATGGATTACCCCAGTCTGATGGTCGACCAATATAAACATCGTATTTCGATTTTTTACAATGTACAACTTGTGTCTTCGGTCGATTGACTGTCTCAGATGTATTTACTGCATTCGCATTGTTGTTCCCTGTTGTATTAGAAGATCTATTGATTGAGGAAGAAGAAGAAGAAGAGAGAGAATTTTTGTCTTTTATTGGAGAAATCCGTAGTTCCCGCCCATCTAATTGACATCCTTGAAGATTTAATGCAGCATTGAAAGATTCAATTGTATCGAAATGAACAAATCCAAAACCTCGACTCCGACCTGTATTCGAGTCGTAAATAATGCGTACTTGTCTGACATGACCACAATTCGTATTGAAAAAAGAGTCTAGATCTCTTTCGACGGTATTAAACGAAAGATTTCCAACATGGATTGATAATTGTTGATTTTGTGATGATGTTGCCATCGTATTGTTTTATTGTACGTTACTGTTTTTTTAAAATAAAAATATATAATAACTGTCAATCGAGGTTGCATTTCATCATATGTAAAAAACATTGTGAAATAAACCAATCGATGACTCATTTTCATTCATATTTTTACTATAGATTACGCTATATTTCATCATAAATATTCTATACAAAGAATTTTTATTTTTTCTTATTTGAAAACATATCCGATTGTATAAAAAAAAGACTTCATGAATATCTAAATATAATATGAGCTATTTTGTAAGCAAATATGGCATAGTTCAAATTACCAATGGATTTAAATTTTTATTTTATTCAAAATTATCTCATCGGTCAATTCTTTTGATACGATCGATATGCGTTTGACAATGACTAATCTGAGGATGACGTTTGTTACTTCCGTCTCTCATTTGTATATGAATAGATCACACCGATGGATCAATAGAAAGAAAGAAAGAGAGAGATAATAATTCACACGACTCGTGCCCACTCACAATTGATTTCCGTTGCAAAAGTATTTTAAAAAGACGTATGCATAAATTGTCTGGCAACACGCCACATTTCCTTCCTTTGCAGAAGGTTTGACATTCAATCGATATTCTATTGTGTGTCTCAAGCATTGAATGACCAATGGATAGCTATTAACTACTATCTTAATTGTAAAATAAATGTCAACTTGACACATATAAACACACCAAAAAAAAAAGAAAAAGAAAATGTACGTCGCAGCTGTAGTGATAAAAAACAATTAAATACAGATAAATAATCGTCTTGTCTTCTACTATTTATTGTCATCAACAAAGTAATTCAATACGCGTTAAAATCATCTTGGTCGAATTTTTAACTCATTCAATTCAGTACAAATTACGCGTTCTCTGTCTAAGTAGATCGACACAGATGTGTACTAATTTTTCAAGAGGACAATGCTAACATCGCCGCCTTACTATCTTCTCATTGTCGAGTGGATTTCACAGTATGTCTCCGATAGACGATGATGATGATGTTCATTTTCTTGTCTCAATCCATTTTTGACTTGATTCTATTCAATTAATTACAACTGTACACTAAGAACTCTCTCAAGTATTGTCCGAACTTGATGAATTCTATCAATAAAACGATTAGTTTCCTTTTTATTTTCTCTTTCTCTCGTTAGTTCCACGAGAAACTCTAACGAGCTGTTGACATGTTGAGTCTAACTGACCGCCATCGATTGATCGTCTTTTGTCGAAGAAGAAGAAAAAAAAAGAAAGAGTTATGTCAGCGTTTCGTCTTTTTTTTTCTCTTCCGTTCAGGTCATTGTTTCTTCTCTAACAGATGAACAATTTGTTTTGTATCAATCTGTACAAATTTCTTTTTCATCGTCATCTTGATGTCCTCAAGGGACCGATCAAATGTCTATTTCGTGCATGGCTTATCGTCCTAGTGGTTTTAGTAGCATTCGATACATATATATGTGTGTGTCTCTATGTAAATTAATAGCCGAAATAAATGCATTATCTGAGAAATATGTAGTGTATAGTCATTTTTCTTTTGTCGATCATCATCATCATCTATAAATGTTCATTCTTCATTTTCTTTTCTCAATCTATAGATTGCTTTCGTTAGCATAATTCGAGCGTGAAATAAACGTTGTTGCTATTTTTCTTCTAGATATCGTCTCGAGAAACAACTAAACTTGTTTACAATACTCCGTATTGTTCATTTCTATTATTGTTATCCCAAGCGAAAGATATTTATCCATATGTGTGAACGAATCAATTAAACGATCAGGATTTGATGACCAGGTGAGCCAGCTGTCTTTTGTCAAAGAGAATAAATATCGATATAAAAATTAATATGTGAACAATTTTCAAAGAAGTTAGCAAGGTGAGGGTCAAGAAGGTCCACAGATGTGTATGCGCATGATCAAGGATGATTTTTCTTTTCTTTTCATGTTATTTTAAATCAGAAAAAAAGAAGAAGAAGAATGAATCGAATAAGAAGAAGACGACGATATATCTCTCAAGTTACATTTTTGTCTTTTGTACTCGTCCATGTAAAATAGGCAGGTGTATTTTAAATGAAAATAGTAAATATGAGAAATGAACATATGTCAATGATCAAAGATTGGTTTCTTTTTTCATAAATCTATTGAATCAAGTTCATTGAGATTGTTATTTGATAATTGACTCTAAAATCAAATGAAAATTTTCAAGAGGATAGTCAATGCTTAAGGCTAAAGTTAGATCAACCTGTTTAGGAGATATTCTGTGGGGTGAAGTATGTGCGAACACTTGTTATTGTAAGTATTGCGTCTCGAAAATCGATAAGATATCATTTGAAAAATTTGTTTTGCTTTAGTCTCGATCGAACTGACTCAAAACATAGAAGTGACTCTTGATGAATACCTATTTGCCGTTGAATTTTAAGGTTTCATATTCATCTCGACTGACATCCTTTTATTTTGATTATGATATGAATTTAAAACTAAGGCTTCGAACAATCATCATCATCAGTTCAGTTCAGTTTCTTTTCTCTATCTAACCGAATCAGATATGAAAGACATGAAGCGTGCTGATAAGCATATAGAAATGCTTCGAGTAAAATCAACTTCATTCACAATTAAGTGATTCCTTTCTTTTCTTTTCATTTTCAACGTTAGTCAACATATATATGTATATGTATGTCTGTTGGTTGTTGTTGTTGTTCGATTAACTAAGGTCACTAATTGAGAGAAAACGAAGAATAGCACTTGGTTATTTTGTTTTGTTTCGTTGTCTTTTTAATATGAATACTAAAAAATCACCTGTGGTGTTCAGCACATGTTTCACTTTGTGTAAAGATATTGATTGACAGTTATTGTGTTTGGCATATATACGAACACAGCTTGCTTTAATTTATTCTCCATATTCATCGAATGATAGTTTTTGTGATATCTTAATGTATACTGCGTTCGATTGAAATCATTAGAAGAGAATGAATTGAACGAAAGAGAAATTAAAAAAATATGCTCGATAAATCGTAGAGAGCAGAGCGCATAGGGGTGAGAGATTAGATTTATTTGTCGTTTTTATCGATTGAACAAAAACATTGAATAGGAGAAGTGCTCGACCATTGCCCTTCGCTATGTAAATAAAGTTAGATGATATGCATTTAACATTCATGTGTCAATTATTCGAAAACACACAAGAGCAAAAAGAAGAAGAAAACGACAACTTGTTGAGCAGTAATGTTCCGACTCGATGGCATTGACAATAGGTTTATTACTATCTTAATCAGATCGGCCATGTGTATGTGCTCAGTCAAATGTCAATAAGATCACACACACTTATTGAAGAGGTAGATCATTTCTTTTTTGAAAAAAAACCTTGTTGAGAGATGTTCAAATAAGTAGATGCGCGTTTTTATTCGCCTTGAAAAAGCACAGACAATTGAGCGATCAGAATAGTTCGAACTAACAATTTTTAATTATCTATGACTGAGTATAATTAGAAAATGAAACACAAATAATCTCGATGCAATCCGTGCTATCTGATCCGATCCAGAAAGTCAATATTGATGATACAGATTGATTGAATTGAGCTGTCATGATTGAGTAATAAGACGCGACTCGTCTCGTTGTCTGATGATGATTTGCAGCACGAAAGATGTCTTTCTCATTCGCATCGTATTCTGATGCAATCATCATCCTCATCGATATCAATACCTGTCTCTCCATTCACATTCTAAAAGAAACAGAAGCTGTCTAATTTCTTCATCTTCATTTGATAACATTACGTGAGCAGAAAAAGAAAAGTCGAGAACTAAATATGCTGATATTCATCTGTCTTTTTTTAATCACAGATGATGCACACATACGCACAGTCAATACTCATACATGAACAATAGAGAAAGGGAGGGAGAGAGTGAACGAAAGAGAGAGAGAGAGAGAGAGAGAGAGAGAGAGAAAAGAAAGAGAGAAAAATAATGTTCGTTTTGATTCTTTCTTTTTTTTTCGCTCTCATATTCTTTTCATTTAACTTTTAGATTATGACTACGTCACGGACATCAATAGTTAATATTCACTGTCCTCCATCTTCATCATCGCCTGCGTGGCAAGTTGAAAGTGGTTATTATTCTGATTCATACAATAATAACTCCTCCTCTTCAATGTCCAATTCAAAAAAACAAACAACACCACCATCATCATCATCATCATCGGGTAAGTTCTTTGTTTTTTTTTGTATATCGATGAAATAAAGCACATGTTCGAATACGAAACTGATCAGTTTTTGACAGATTTGTCTTCAACAATGTGTTTTTGTTCATTTCATAAAGATTGATCATGATAGATATCATCACTTCGCTTCTTTTTCGTCTCGTGATGATGAGTATCAAGAACGAGTTCGTTTCATTTTTTTTCTTGCCTTGAATATGATGACAAATCTAAGATTGAATGAATGAATAAAATCATTCTTATCAAATTTGCTCGTTCATTTGTCGACGGATTTTCGAAGTGATATATAGATGTTCGTACTGACAAGCTTGAACACAATTAGAATAGTCCGTTCTATCCTTGTCTCTAGTGATCGTTTTACTTGTTTCTTATTCCTTGTCATCTATTCCAAATCGTATCATCAATAACAATTTGATTTTAAGCCTCCCGTGCGACATTTGTGTCCTTGGATTTCCTATGCTCGTCTTTCTCCTTCGATTGTATTTGTTCTAACCAATTTCTTGTTCTTTTCTTAACTCGGGAAATAGAACGCGCGCGTCTGCTGTTCTGTTCTTACGTAATTCAGTTCTAATTGAGAAACGACCATGATGGACATGCCCGATTAATCCTTCATTGCCGTATATATTTTCGATGAAATAGAACTTTACAGTTTTTTTTCTCCTCTTGTTTGTTCGTTCTGCCGTTAAACATGATGTAAGTTTCTAAGAATACGTATGTACACGAACATGCAGATGTTCATCAATGCATGATGAACAAAAATAGATTGTAATTTGTAATCGAAAAGATCAATCAAGAGAGTTACATAAAACGGATAATATCGTATATTCATAGATCTTTGACAAATGACTAACAATAGTTAAGAAAGAAAGTATCTTTATCTTAGATCTTGTGATAATAGAGAAAATCGCTTTCTTTTTTAGTCAAAGAATATTTATACGTATGAGATAAGGTCACCAGAGCATAGGAGGAGAATCTGGTGAGTGAGTCTTGTTTACCTATCGAGATGAAAAGAACAGTCTGCTATATTCCTGCTGAGCGGCACGCGAAAGAAATAGAACTAAAGTGTCTGAGTGTATGTGTGTGTGTGTGTACGTACGTATGTAGTTCATTAATGGTCTCAACTAACGATTATTTGTGTTGTTTGGTGTGTGTATGTGTATGCATAGCCGATAGGGGCTAATTTCTGTTCTCTCTTTTTTTTGGCACAGGTGTTCATCCATCTTTAATACCACCACCATCAATAAATTCAATTCACAGATCATCATGTCATAAACGACATCAACAAAATTCTAAAGACATCATTTTATGTTCCTGCACTCATCATTCATATCTTCAACATAAAATTAATCCAAACAATAATACATCAGTACTCTATAGCATCGATCGATATGCACATTCCAATACAAATATGAAGCCCATATCTGAACACCATATCGAACATTCAATGTCATCATTGACTGATTCCAATACTTCGCCAACGAATACAAGCAATGATGATGAATCAGGTTCGTTTATTCAGTGAAAAGACAAACTCATTTTCTATTTAACATGTTATTTTATTAAAATAACATATCTCAGTTAGTCTTCTTCCTAACGGCATTTCTAATTGAATTAACTTGCGTACTTTCTTTGAGACATCACACTAGGCATAGCAGGAGGGACTAGATGTTTTTGTTCGAATGGATGGCAATTATCAACAACAATGATCAATGCTAGAATATCCTCGAGCGATCGATTTATTCGAGCAAGAAATCGCGATGTTCTCCAAGAAGAAGAAAAAAAACTTATTCTTCTCGATTTCAATCGATCTAATTATCGTTTTCGATTAAGGAACAATAACAACATTCTTTTCTTTTTCTTTTTCTCTTCTATTATTCATCTAGTAAAGTTTGTATGTGTCTTGTCACGTAACATTGCATGGGATGTCAATTTTTTACTTGTTGAGGTGGTGACAACCGACAAGAAATTGAATATTTTTGATCGCGCCAGTCGATTGAGTACATAATGTAAACGAATGAAGCACGCAATATTCAATAAATTTATTGTTCTCTAGTGGTTAAATGTATAGACCGATTGATGATCCTATCTGACTGTCGTTTAGTTTATTCATAAGAGAAAGCAGTGTATTATCGATTGTCTACTAATGATAAATAACGAAGGTATTCAATATAACTATATATCAATCTAGTCACGAGTAAATAACATTAAAAATCACTTGGTGGTCCTCATCTTTTACTTTCAACTGCTCCGTCTTTTCGTTCTATACACTCCCCATAGTCGTCTAGCTCAAAATCATAATTAAAATAGTTCATAGAAACGAAGAAGACGAGGATCAAATAAGATGTTTATTTTGTTTTCTTTTACTGTTGCTTTTTGCAATTACTGCAATGTGTATGCGCTACGTATATACACTTCTTGAAGCACTTGTTGTATTCAATTGTATTAGATGCATTGTGCCTTCGTTCGTTCACTTGCAACTAAAGCTAGCCCATAGAAATGCAGGTCAAGATGATGATGACGACGTACGATGGGCGACAAACTGTTACACTCACATATACACATTATTGATGATCGTTTCAAATTAATTGCATCTTTCTCGTTCAGCTTGTCATCGAATTTAATCAAAAAGGACACATAGACATACATATTGTATCGAGAAATAGACAGTTTAAGCAACAAGAGTGTTATCACGCTTTGCTTGTTCTCATTTTTTTTTCTTTTCAATTGAAATTTAGATTAGATACATATTCTATTGGCAGAAGCCTGAAGTGACTTATTCTATTCTCTTTTTTTTTCATCACTTCACGTATGTTACAGTAAAAACGATTGTCGTCTAAGCGTAACGAACATGAAGTAGTACTGTTGTAATGCGAAGAAGAGAAAAAGAAGAAGAAAGCAAAGAGAGAGAGAGAGAGAAGGAGAGCCAGAAGAAGTGTTACAAAGAATGCGTCGAGGCCGAGAAAAAGAAAGAGAAAGAAGACAAGGAAACGATCAAAAAAAAGAAAGTAGTTGTGGTCGACACCTTTTTATTCTCTACTTACATACAATCTAGAAGAGTTTATATTTCTCGCCTTTCCCCTCAACATTTTCTTTTTCTCTCTGAATCGTTCAACAATAAGAGAAAGTAAAAGAAAAAATCATAATGAAAACCAAATGACATGCAAGTGGTACTAGTAAGCAATCAGAACAATGTCGAATTTTATACACGTAACATTGTATTTTATCATACGATGTAAGTTTATTTCAAAGAATGATTAATCAAATATTGGTAGTTTTTCTTTCTTCTTCTTCATCTATCGAAATATTGAATAAAATGCTTGTGGCCATTTGTGTGAAGTGACTGTTGACGTGGACACGTTAAAGTAGAAAAAAAGGTTAAGTGTGTCCAGTCATCGTTTGATCATCGAACTGCGAGAAGGACAATTGACTAACGTTATGTTGCGAAGAATATAAAAGATCTTTACTTTTTCACGCGATTGAGCAATTTATATGTATTTTAATAAACGTTTTTCTTCCTCCTCTTATTTCAGGAAGTCATTCGGCAATGGAATCAAATGCTTTATCACCACTTCTACCACCACCATCATCATCATTATTGTTACCAAAAACTTCTGCTCCTATGATTCCTGTTGATCATACGATACTACTTAGTCAAATCAAAACAGCTACACGTAACTCGATTCTGCTCACTAGTGATAACAATTCTACAAGTACAAACACATACATGGCTGACAGCGGTTTTGATTCATCAAGTTCACATGCTGCTCCTCCACCTGTCCCTCCGCCAATACCAACATCCGCACCTTGCACAGCTTTTATGATTCAAACACAAACAGGCAATGCTCTCTTAATACCACACTCGCAAGGTACAGTCAACAGAACTGATCTTCTTCTTCTCTTCTTCTTCTTCTTTGATCGCATTTTCTTCTACTTATTGTTCAAGTTGTCTTTTGATTGTCTTAAGCGTATGTATGTGTAGTGTTGATCCGGATGTATGCATATGCAAGACTTTAAGAGGAAGTAAGCCCTATTAGGACTTGATTGTGCATTTGCTCTGACGTCTCATTCTTTAAACACAGTCGTTTGATTATGCGTTTAAATATATTCTTACAACTGTTAAATTTTGACTATTGGCGGATGTCGTGTGTGACCCTGAGTTCTCTACTCTTTTTCTTTCTCCTGATCGAACACATCGACTTCGATTTGGTATTCTCTCCTATCCTCGAACGGCGGTGACAAACTCTTGTTCTAATTGTCGACGACACGGCATTCGGCTCGTTGCCGAAATCAATTGAGGACGAAGCAAAAAAAAAAGAGAATCGTGCACGCATTCAAAGAGATATCATTCCAGCAAAGATCGATTAGTTGTGTTTCTTATCAGTTAGTTGCGCGTGTGTATGTAGTGTCGATTGAATTTGCCTACAGTCTGATGAACACACTAGAGAAAAGAAGAAAAGAGAAGAATGAATAGAGAAAGAAGGAAAAAAACTTATCACTTCATAGTTTCCATCCGGCATAGTAGTTAATGTAAGACAGATAATATGTATATCTCGATCTTAGGGTCAGTTTTCTCATATGTTCGAAGAGATATTGAAAAGTCGTTCCCCATCAATGTCCTTGATTTTGTCATCACTACATCTGTTTAATGATGTTAATGTTGAACTCATCATCCATATACGTGTAAAGAAGTGCGTAGAATTTGCATTGGAAGATTACGAGAATGAGTTAAATAGTATCGCATCTCATTTATCTGCTGTCACACGATACATTCAAGCATATTAAGATGCATGATGATGATCACTATGCTGAGGAGAGAGAGAGAGAGCGAGAGAGAGCACATCGATAGATATATATACATGCATAAGTTCGTTGGTATTTCTCATTACTAGTGTCCAGCAGGTTATTATGAAACGTGAGAAATTTGTTTAGTCTATCGAATTTCTCCATTATTTGCATTAAATGCCATGGTGTCATCAGATGCTTCATTCGTTTTTTTTCTTTCTCTTTTCTAACAGTCAATTGATGCCTTTCTTCGATATACATATATTATCTGTTTTGATTTCTTTTTTTGAAGGAACATTAATGTCTTCATCAAATATTGATCCAAGCGGTAGTAATATTAATAATGGTACACTTCCTCTTCGATCATCTGCCTATTCATGTCCAAGTTCCACTCAACTAACAACAGCAATGTCAACCATAGATCGTCCTAATTCGAATTCATCCAATGTCTACCAAACAATCGATGCCGACAGGTTAGTTACTTCTTTAGTCAATCTTTTTTCTTTTTTCAATAAGTATGTTTGATGTTCATTATTCGAACAAATACAGACAGGGGCAATATGCATGTTATTTGTATTCATTATCATCAAACAGTCAGATGTATATAGTGAAAGATACGTCTATGTGAATGTGTGCATGTCGGATGAACGAAAGAACGAGCTTTTAGAGAAGTACATCCGGAATAACGAAAGAATTAAAACAAAAGTTTCACCTGCATCGATTGCCATGTCCTAAGAAGAAAAAAAAAGAAAGCAGAAAGGACAGGAAAAAAGTTCACATGTAGACCTTTTAATCATCGTTCTTATGTCTTCCCAAAAGACTAATCAACATTCATGTCTATATTAATATCAATCATTCTTTTTTTTTCTTCTCTCTTATAGTCATCGTGATTATGTTATTCATTCGAACGATAATAAGAACGAAATCTTTCCTGATACACCATTATTGCCTTGGTATGTACACACGTCTAGTTCATGTTTGCACAATGCAAATTAGACTCTTATCCCCACTTTCTTTTACGCACAAATCTATATATCAAGTCGAGTAATCTTGCGTAATATAACCCCCATGTATTTCCCTCTAATGGGATGATGTGTGTGTGTGTATGTGTATATGTTGAGTAGGGTACAATTGTCAACAAAGAATTCAATTAGTGCTTCTAGCTCGTCATCCTTTTTTTTTTGTTCTAAATTAAGAGCCAAATGAGTCATAGTCGAGTGATTGATCATTGTATGAACAAAAGCAGTGGGACTGGGAAATTCTCTATTTCCTCATGACTAATCAAATAATTCAATTCTAATCTTCGATTGACATAACAAGGACATGAAATATGCTATTCGATTTCTAGTTTTCGAAATAATTGTTATGTTTATCCATTGGATCATCATCATCATCATTCCCATTCGCATATGCATTGTAATTGTGATTCAACAACGACATATAATGAACAAACAACAACGACAACTCGACAATCAACACATTCACCATGTCCATTATTTAATAATTCGATTTGTCGATCGAAAAAACGGCAAACAACGGAAAATTATTTTCGAAAGAAAATCTTCTCATGGAAAATTCTGGCATTGATACTTCTTTTGACAACAATTTGTTTTCTAACATCAACTATTTATTTATCAATTATAAGATTTTATAATCCAGCTATTCGAGAAATTAACTTTACACAAGCAAAATCTCGTCAACAGAGTTTATTTTTTGGTTTGTTTTTTTTGTTTGTTTGTTTTTTTTAAATAAATTCAAATACGTTTGTATTTAGGTAAAACGACACGTTTTATCCGTTTGGGTGATAAAATCAACGAGCCAATTGATTCCCAATCAAGTACACAACTACAGTTTTATGTTGAACGAACAATATCCATACAATTTAATTTTTCTGCAAGAGAAAAAGCTAATTTTGGTATTTATGGTAAACGTTCGAGTTCGCCAAGTTTAACTCAATTCGATTTCTTTCATCCATTTAATGGAAATATGGATATTCCACATCGACTTGTTCGTCGAAGTTTATCATCCAATCGAACATCACAAATCTATTTAACGAATTCAAAAAGTGAATATCTAACACTTCTCTTTCATGAATTAGTCAATCCTGGTCTTTGGTATTTGACAATTATCAATGATGGTCTTCATAAAGAAGAATATCAATTTCATTTCGAAGAAATCGATGATAAAACCGAACGATTATGTCCAAACAATTGTAACAATCGTGGTATCTGTCAAAATGGTGTTTGTGTATGTCAACCATCATATACAGGAGTTGATTGTTCAATCGGTAAACCGAAATGAATTTTTTATATGAATTCTATTTGATCTTTTGTTTTATTAGCACAATGTACGGATCTCTGTAGTGGACATGGTGTGATTGAACATGGACAATGTCGTTGTCATGAAGGTTGGCATGGTGCTGAATGTCAATTGATGTTAAATCAATGTGAAATAGCTAATTGTAATAATCATGGAACGTGTCTATCGGGAAAATGTGTTTGTCAAAATGGTTATCAAGGAAAATTTTGTGAACAAAGTAAAATGAAATTTCTTTTTGTCTCTTTCTGAATTCGACATTGAACTTTTGCTTTAGTTTCATGTCGAGATACGAACTGTAGCCATCACGGAATTTGTCTCGATGGTAAATGTCGATGTTTTCATGGTTATACAAATGACGATTGTTCAGTATTAATGAATTCTCAATGTGATAATCGTTGTTCGGGTCATGGAACATACGTTGATTATCCGAAATCAATGTGCATTTGTGATCCAAATTGGACAGGAGATGATTGTTCACAAAGTATGTGTTTTCTTTAGCTAATTATTATTATTATTATTATGTTTTTAGTAAAATGTAATATCGATTGTGGATTGCATGGTCAATGTTTAGTTGATAATCGAAATCAATGTCAATGTGACCGAGGTTGGTCAGGTGAAAACTGTCAAATAAAAACTTGCTCGAAATTCTGCAATCAATGTGATACACAAGGCAATTGTCAATGTCCGCCAGGTTCTACTGGTCGATTCTGTCAAATAAGTTCGTCATATCAACAACGAAAACAAAAGCATTTTTCTAATTCATCTTTTTCATTAGATATTTGTCCGAATAATTGTAATGGACATGGCGATTGTCAAATGAATAAATGTGTATGTCACAATAATTGGTTTGGATCCGAATGTCAATTTACGATCGAAAACAATTGTAATGATCGAATTGATAATGATAATGGTAGGAAGAAGATTCGATGGGATAGGATTGATAAGAAGATATTGAGTTTTCGTTTAATTTAGATGGACTAATCGATTGTCTCGATCCGGATTGTTGTTCATCGAGTCAATGTCAATCAACGGAGGAATGCATTTCACGACCAAGCGCAAAAGACATGTAAAAATCATTGAATTTGAACTTGAAAATGATTGATTTGCTTACAGATTGTTGAGACGTCAAGCACCGAGTCCTTCGGCTTCGTTTTTTGAACGAATGCAATTTTTAATTCAAGAAGATGGTCTACAAACATCATCGATCTATTCTTCGTTTAATGAACGGTATTGTGATGTTTTTTTATACTCCTATTCGATTGTTGATTTTTGATCTAAAAACTCTTTCAGAGCATCTGCTTTCAATAAGAGGTGACTTTTTCTGTTGTTCGTTATTTCGTTTCGTACATTTGTCTTTCCCAAACAGATTAAACATCTAAATAAAATTCAAATTTTAATCTTTTCTTCTACAATCTATAATTTAGACGTGCATCCGTCATTCGTGGTCAAATTTTCTATAAAAATTCTCTTCCATTAAATGGTGTTAAAGTTCAAGTTTTCAACAGTCCTCAGCAAGGCTACACAATCTCCGATAAAGACGGATTGTAAGTCAATTCTCGCTCGAAATCCTTCGATCAATCTTTTGTTTTATTTCACAGTTTCAATCTGCTCATAAATGCAGGTGGCTCCGTTCTTATTCAATTCATTCGACAACCATTTCAAAGCAAACAATTAGCGTTCCAAGTTCCCTGGAATACATTTCTTCATATTGGACATATTCATATGGATGAAATTGACGAGCAACTGTCTTGTCAACGGAATTTCTCGGAAATTCTCCATCCGAAACTCTGGGATACGAGTCTCGATCGAAAATTTCAAACCAACGAACATTTCGACTATGGTTACACATTGGGCTCGCAAATTCTTCGTCAAACAATTGAAATCGATAAATCTGATCTACCAATCAAATTAGTTTATTTGAGCTCATCAAGTCCACGACGATATCAATCGATTCTAACGATTGTTTTAACTGGAACCGAGATCGAAGATGATCTTGTTCAAATTCATTTGAGAATTAGTATCGAAGGAAATTATTTCTCGCGAACATTTTCAGCAGAAAACAATCTCATTTATGAATATCAATGGTCAAGAAGAAATGCCTACGATCAAAATGTTCACGGACTAACTGAAGCGATCGTTTCAATCGGCTATGAATATCTCAATTGTAAACAAATCAATTGGCAATATCAATCCGTTAAAATCACTGGTCAAGATATTCCGACGGCCAATGTCGGCGGTTGGACATTTAATGTTCATCATAAATTCAATCTTCAATCGAATCTCTTGCACAAAGGCGATGGTACAACAATGTATCTCACTGATTCACCGATTCAATTGTCGACTGTTGTCGGTATTCGAAATCAAATTCGATCGATTGATTGTCGATCATGTCAAGAAAATCCCAGTCAAACAACAACATTATTCTCTCCAACGAGTCTAACAATTAGTCACGATGGACGAATATTCATAGCTGATTTGAATTTCATTTGGATGTATCAATCAACGACAGGTCTCATCAAACCAGTTCTCGAATTGACTTCACAATATACATACAGATATCATCTAACAACGGATCCGATCGATGGTCGATTGTATATTTCGGATTACAATCGTCGGCAGATCATTCGATTGATTCGAACGGAATCGATTGATAATCTTCGAGATAATTTCGAAGTTATTCTCGGCAATGGGGATTTCTGTCAGTATAATTCCGAGGAAAATCAAACATGTGGAGACAATCAATTGGCTCGAGATGTTTCATTAACATTTACCAAAGGTTTGACAATCGATCGATATGGAAATATGTTTTTCATCGATGGGCAACGTATCCGAAAATTAAATATTGAAAATGGCCTAGTGACGAACTTTGTCGGATCATTTGAATATGAAAATCGACCGTTGACATGCAATCAAACGTATTCATTCGATCAAGTAAATTCAAATTCATCGAAATCTCTTCGTTTTTTTTCATTTTAACATATTTTCTAGTTCAAATTTTCCAATCCAACAGTGATTCATATTCATCCGCTCGATGGAGATTTATACGTTCTCGATGAAATGTATCTCTATCGTATTCGAATTGACTTAAATCTCATTGAAATTCTTCTCAGTCAAACAATGAATTGTTTAACTAACGAACGAATTCATCTATCAAATCTCATTGATTTTACTTTTAATTCACGTGGCGATTTACTTCTTCTCGAAAAATCATTTCCATACATTCACATTCGACATTCATCGAATCCTCAACTCGAATTGCTGAATATCAATTTTCCATCGACGATAAAAATGCATTTTTCCTCAGTTATGTTCGATCATGATCAATCGATTCTAATTTCGAATCTTGCAACCAAAGAAATCTTTCGACTGAAAACCAGTTCATTCATCAGCGAAGATGAACTCATTCACGGTTGGAATATTCCATCGAAGGAAACCAATGAAATCTATGTTTTCAATCGAGTTGGCCAACATCGAGCAACGATCGATGCATTGACGGGTGAAACGATGTTTAATTTTACGTATGATTCGCCACAGAATGCCTACGGAAAATTAGAATCGATTCATTATCGAAATGGAAGAAGTTTGGTATTGAAATATGATTATGCGATGAGAATTAATGAAATTTTTCAAATGCCAAATGGAAAGAAATTAAAAGTAGAAAAACGAATGATTCAATCGAAAAACGATTTTCTTTTCTTTGTTTTCAATTAGATTGAATTTTCTAAACAAAAATATCTTTCGAATATTCGCGATTCGAATGGTTTTACAACTGAATTTCTCTACGATAACGGTCTTCTAACGAATATCATCAAGAATAATCTCGTTCGTTTACAATTTAACTACGATCAAGGTGGACACATTCAACGAGTATGACCAAAACAACAGACTCATTCGATTGTTAATTTAAAAAAAACTGAAATTTTTTAGATTATTCATGAAGATGGTTTCTATCATCAATTGATTCCATCAGCTAATCACACGTTCTATCGTGTTAAAATCATCAATCCAATCGAAAATCGAACATATTTAATCGCTCGATCGCAACAAAATCCAATCGAAAGTGAATCCTCTCGATTAGCGATCAATCCGTTGATTGAATTCATTTCAACGACAAATCGTTCGTCGAATATTCTAACGCGTTCTCAAACGGTTCGATACAATTCGACGGATGTCTATTCAAGTGCGTTGATCTATCCGATGATCAGTTCGTTTGACAACGAACAAAAACATTCCTGGCAATTAGACGTAAGACAAAATCGATATATTTTCAATCGGTTTTATTTTGTATTTCGAATTATTTTCAGATTAATAATCGAACGATCTACATCATGTCATTCGATCCATTCGAAAAGAAACTTACAATTCAAGATTCGTCATCGAATGAATTGTATTCGTTGTTCTATTCAAGCAAACATCGTTTAATCTCTCGGCAAAGTCGAGATTTTCAAACGATTAGTTACACATATCGAGATTTCGATCAGAAACTAATCAATTGGAAATTAGGACCTTATCAAGAAGAATTCTTATACGATACTCAAGGTCGTTTAATTGAAATTCAACGTTCAAATGATCTTTCATCAATCAAATATAGTTACGGTCACGGGGAACAGGTAAAATCGAAAACATTTATTATAAATTTTCATTCGATTTTTTCGTTTTATTCTATAGCCGGTTGGTATCACCTATGGTTCTCAAATGAACGTCATGTTACGCAAAGATTCAAGCGGATGTATAACCGGTTTAATCATGCCGAATCAAGCCGAACATAATTTCGAATATCGAACGTATTTCAATCGTTATCGATTGATCTATTCGGGTCTTCATCGACAAATCTGGGAATATGATTCGAATTCGAATCTTCATCGAATTTACTTTCCATCTCAACGTTTAATCACATACAAATACGATGAATACAATCGTTTGATTTATTCATTTGCTGATGGTTTGAAAACATCGTACGATTATCAATCAAAGGGAAATCTTATTCAACAAACTTATCCTCGCGGTCAAATTCTCGAAGAAATCAACGAATTTGAAACGAAAATCTCTTCGTATTACGATAAAAATTCGTATTATATCTGTTTAATTCAATATCACAATCCGTATTCATTCGAATTACGTTTAATCTATTCGAAAGATTATCAACGAAATCTATTGACAAATTATGCGTATCAATATCGAACGAATTATTCACGACATTTCAATGAACATTCAGGTTTTCTTCAATCGAATTCACTTGTTCGAATAACTTATCCAACGAAATTCGAATGTTTTATCAAAGATCTAACGAATTTAATCACGATTTCACGACGACAAGATGATTATCAACGTTTAAAACAAATTGAATTCTTCTACAAAAATCAACAACGTTTGACAATGAAATTTGTTTATAACAATCAAAAGTTACTTCTCGAACAAATCGAAATCATTTTCAATGATCTCGAACGATCGATTTATCAATACGAATACGATCAATTCAAACGTTTGACTCAAATCAAACGAAATCAACAGATACTCGATTCGTATCAATACGATTGGAACAATAATCTCAATTCGACACGAACTTATCCATCGATTGAATACAATCAATGGAATCAAATTCAAACAGTTCAAGTTCATGATAATTCAACAATGAATTATCAATATGATCAAAACGGTTTTCTACATGTGATTTCATCGAAGAAATTCTTCGTTTTCAATTCATTTGGTTTGTTAATTCAATATAAAGACAATGAAATCTCATCGGAATATATTTATGATTCGGAAAAACGATTGATTTTGAAATTTTCATTACGAAAAAATTCGTATCTGCAATTGATCTACGGTAATCAAGACAATCGAAAGCAAATAACACACATTTACAATTCGAAATCGAAACTATTCATGAAGATTTTCTACGATAATAATCATCATTTGATTGCATTTGAAATTAATGACAAGAAATATTTCGTTCTCACTGATTCCATCGGTTCACCATTGTTTATTTACGATCAAAATGGTTTGATTATTCAAGAGAAATTCTATGGTCTATACGGACAAGTTTTATACGAGAAAATCTACGATGAAAATGTTTATTTTCCATTTGGTTATGCTGGTTTATTCATTGACGACGATCTCAATTGTGCATTTGATCAACAAACAGGAAAACTATTCGATCTCAATCTCGGTCGATATTTAGTTGCTAATTTTCCATCGACCTGGACGGACAAACAAACATTTCAACCGATTCTTACGAATCCATTCGAAGAAATGAATCTATACAAAATTCCTGATGAAATCTACAATTTCAACGAAAGATTCTTCAAGAATATCCATGAAATCGATCTTCTCAAACAAATTCAAATATTCAATTCATTTCAAACCGAATCAACTTCTCTCCTATCGAATTCATTGATTTCCTATTTGAATCAATTCTATTTTCAATCGTATCCAAATCAGTTTACGTATTCAATCGCTCATATTGCAAATGAAAATGATTTTTGGTTGAATCGAACATTACTTGTTCATTCATCGACAAATCAAATTGAATTCGAATCATTTCAAAATACGAACGATAATCTTTTGAATAAATTATTCAATCAATCCTATTTAATTCCTTATCGAGATGAAAATCAATTTTATTTCATTCAAAATCTCGAACAATTTCAACAGTTAAAAACACATTTCAATCAACCTGTTTTTCGACAATTTAAAATCAATCTTCGATATCAATCGAACGAACAAAATCAAATCGATTTAGATATTTTCATTGAAAATCGAACCATTTTTCATATGAAATTCGGTTCGAATTTCGAACAAGAATATCAACGTTTGATTGAACAAAAACTTTCACAAATGAAAACTCATCTCTGGCAAATCGAACGAACACATCTCATGGATAAATCACGTTTATTCTATTTATATCCGTGGTCACAAAATGAAATCGAAGAAATCATAACCAATGGTTATTTAGCCAACTATACAATCGATTATCGATACGATCCATTGATTTATCCAGATATCGCTGATGATTCGACGAATTTCATATTTAAAATGAAAATTTAATGAAAATTAACAACATTCATTTATAGATTTGTTATCACCGGTGATCTCGATTGAAACAAACTCTTTTTTTTTTCGAATTCATAATGGCTGATAGAAATTTCACTCAGGACTGAATGTTATTTATTTATTTTTCTCTTTCATTCTCTCTTGATTTTTCACATTGTGTTTAGAATATCTCTGTAACTTTTGTGTGCCTGTGTGTGTGTGTGTATCGTTCATTGCCTTTTTTTTGCTCTAATTCTGATTCGATTTGTTTTTATAAATAAAATTCTTGAATTGTACGTAAACGAACTGGCTTATTCACGCTGAAATCTTGCTCGATGTAATTCAAGATAAGATTACATATCGGTTACAGTTTTTATTTCGATAAGATTGCTGAATTTATAATGAAAGATCTTACGTTTTTTCTTATTCATTGTTGTATGAATAAACGGCATTTAAATAATGTCAATTTTGCAACATTTTCTAATTGAAAACCAAACACAAAGATATGCATATCCTTCTTTTCAACCAATTCCATATTTTAATAATCAAATCTATGTCCAATCACCATTCGATTTGACAAGAAGTAAATAAAATCTCTGATTTCGAGTCATTTATAACATCATTTAGACTATATGAGAAACGAATATCCATCATCTGTATTTTACAATATTCCAAATGCACTCTTGCCAACGAATTATCATTCATTATTTTCTCAAAGACCTAATCTATGGACTTATCCGATAGATATGATAAAAGCCCAACAACAATTATCCATTTGTCAACGATTTCATCACGTATCAAAACGAATTTGTTATTGTTCAACAAATAGTAATCTTTATACGCCAACGAGTTCATATTCGAATGAGAAACAAAACGATACATTGAACTCAACGACTCGATCCAAAATGAGCAAATATCGATTGAAAAAAAAGCTCGAACGAATTAAACAGAAAAATAAACTATTGATTTTCAAATTTCTTCTGCATAAACATAAACGATTACAACGAATTTCGAAAAGGAAACATCTTATCAAACAACAATCAGACGATAAATCAATGGAAACAACGATATCTGCCTCTGTGAACTCCGGTGATCAAAATAATGTGTGCGAAGGTGTTATAAATAGATTAGATTTATTAATTAAAGCCGCGCATTTTGTGGAATATCACGACAATCATGATTAACATCTGTTTTTATGATAAAAATAAAGTACAGTAGTGGGAAATTCACATCCGTGAACGCACACACGTACAAAGA
>Ga0209915_1001564_pt1 | contig 31247 bp, 48 predicted proteins | sample ThiBiot_750_plan_FD_183952 | JGI IMG/M metagenome (GOLD analysis project Ga0209915, IMG submission 183952) | Wastewater bioreactor microbial communities from Cape Town, South Africa - Thiocy_cont_750_plan (SPAdes) | ecosystem: Engineered > Bioreactor > Thiocyanate-remediating > Anaerobic-Aerobic... | reverse complement strand
GGGGATAGGCCCTGGTGATCCAGAAGGCGGTGCGGGCCGCTCAGGGTTCCCCCGCACCCGCGGGGATAGGCCCCAGCCGGGCCGAGTAGGTTGCTGATCCCGGTCGGTTCCCCCGCACCCGCGGGGATAGGCCCTGACCTCGGCAAGCTCATCGAGCCCGATGCCAGGTTCCCCCGCACCCGCGGGGATAGGCCCGCGACTTACCATTTCATCGATCACCAGGCGCAGGTTCCCCCGCACCCGCGGGGATAGGCCCTTAGCAGGCTGCTCCAGCAGATAGCCGACAATGGTTCCCCCGCACCCGCGGGGATAGGCCCGGCGAAGCGGCCCCATGAGCCGCGCCGGAGGAGGTTCCCCCGCACCCGCGGGGATAGGCCCTACCTTTCTGCGACAATATCGGGCGCCAAAGCGGTTCCCCCGCACCCGCGGGGATAGGCCCCCAAAGACGGCACCCCACAGCATGGTCATACCGGTTCCCCCGCACCCGCGGGGATAGGCCCTACTCACGAAGAGTTCATAAACATGTGGAGTCGGTTCCCCCGCACCCGCGGGGATAGGCCCCAGCACCGGGGCGACTGCTGTTGTCTATAGCGGGTTCCCCCGCACCCGCGGGGATAGGCCCTACAAGAACGCCCTGAAACTGGTCAAAAAGGCGGTTCCCCCGCACCCGCGGGGATAGGCCCCCAAGCCAGGAGCCCCGCATGCCCGACGGCATGGTTCCCCCGCACCCGCGGGGATAGGTCCGATCCAATATGCAAGATCGGCATCGTCACGGAGGTTCCCCCGCACCCGCGGGGATAGGCCCGCATACGGCGAACACGCGGCAATTTTATGCAGGGTTCCCCCGCACCCGTGGGGATAGGCCCCCCGCCGACGAAAGGACCGTCCGCATGGGCTAGGTTCCCCCGCACCCGCGGGGATATGCCCCGGAGCACCGCGTACTTTTTGACCAGGTCCAGGGTTCCCCCGCACCCGCGGGGATAGGCCCAGCTTGAAGTCGGGGTTGTCCTGGATCACCGAGGTTCCCCCGCACCCGCGGGGATAGGCCCACATGACCTCCGGAACGTACTCCGAGATCATGGCTCATAAATTATAACTCACACTCGATTGGAGAAATTTCTATTTCGGATCAAAATTCGGCTGCATCGCTCAAAATTAAGGGACTACCTTCAGAGCACTACCGGCTTGGTGATCATTGGACATCAATATAGGTCAAGAGGCCAACCGCCGTCAGTACACGTCTTCGCCTCCGCGGTCCCTGCCCTGCCGAAGGGCGCGCGGAAGCTCGGGGATACGTCTGCCCTTCACCTGGCTGCCCCATATCGAGGGGCCAGCCGCCTGCCCGCGCAGTGTGTTGCCGTGTGGCATCAGTGAAGACTAGCCGCTCCACGCTGCGCCCCAAGAAGCAGGGAATTGTTTGGCCTGGCTATTCCCTCGGCCCGTATCGGCCTTCGGGACGGTCGGAGATGTCCCTTTTACGCTCGAGAGCTGGAAAGGGTGAGAACCCGGCTTTGGTCTCGTGCGGCCGTCACGGCACGTGCGCTTCCCTTGCTTCCACCCGATGGATCGTAGCACGCCGGAGTAACCGGAGCCGCGCTCGTGTCGCAGGCAGCTCTCTCCGGTGGTTCGGGGGTGAGGGCCGATGTTTCGGATGGCGCCCTCGTGGCGCGCTCGTTGCCCCGGCATGGTCCAGCCAACCAGAACGGGTGGACGCCCGTCGATCGACCCGATGCATGAATTCGGTCCCCGCAACCAGATGATCGCCTCGATGGGGATGAAGGCCGCCGCGCGAGGCCTGATTGAACGCCAGCGTGACCGCCGCTCCCGCAGCCCAGGACGTTGAAAACTGCGCTTCTGACGCCGCCCTCATGCCTCGCTACCCAATCAGTGCTCTCTGTCAAGCAGCCACCCGAGGACGGTGTGGACTTTACCGAGAATTAGAGACACGAGCCGCTAGAGGTCCGCCAGTGAGAACGGTCTCGATGAAAGGGTTGTCGCCGGCAGGTGTGGACTTTACCGAGGTAGAGGAAATTCAGCACTTCGAAATACCAGTCACTTGGCGAATGTTATCCTGTGGAATTTAGCAGGTTTACTAATGCAACTCCACGAAGTTCCTGGCTAATAGATTACCAACGGTAAAGGCCACAGCGACAGCCGCCAGATTTTCAGACAACCCAACCCGCCTTGTTCAGTGCATGCCGGGGATTCGTTGGCGGGTGTGGCGTATGCGTCGGATTTGACGCAGAATATTGGGTGTCGATGCCAAACTTTGTCAAATTGGACGCTGCCATACCCGCCATGCTCGAAAATACCCTGATGCCGTTCCCGCTGCCATCCGTCCATCGCAGGAAAGTCACCGCCGCATTCGATGGGGGACCCATGACGTCAAATGGCGGAGTGATGTTGCTCGCCGCCATCAAGGCCTCCATCGACATCGCTGCCAGGCCGGCGCCGCTAATCGGCGACCCGCGCAATCCAGCGTTTGTGACGCATAGCGTCGCCGACATCCTGCGCGCCTGCATGCTCGCCTTTGCCTGCCGCTATGAAGATGGCCATGACCTCGATCATCTGTACACCGATCCGGGCTTCAAGCTCGCCTGTGGGCGCCTGCCGGACAGCGGCCGCGATCCGTGTTCGCAGCCGACAGTTTCGCGCTGGGAAAGCGCGCCCGATCTGCGTCAGGTCAGCGCGCGAGTCCAGCGCCTAGGTCCAGCGCGCCTCGGCGTAGATAAAGTTGGCTGCCGTCAGGGCTGCCACAGAGATCTACGCTTGGTGCAGCCCGCCGGTGGCGCCGTCGATCAGCTCCACGGTCTGCCTGGCATAGTCGACGAACAGCCGTTCGCCGGCCGGGTGGGTCTGGCGCATCGTCGGCGACAATCGGCCGCGCCAAGCGGCCTGCAGGTAGCAGAACCGGCAGTCGCCGCAGCCCTGCGGCTGCCCGGTCCGATACGCTTAGCACACCACCCCGGGTCGCCGCAGCTCGGCGTGTATCCGAGGCCAGTCAGGCTGCAGCCGGGCCGGCTCCCCCCCGGCGAAGGGTGGGCTGAACAACTGGCGCTCCAGCGCCGCGTCGTCCAACTCCGTGGGAACCGGCCAGGTAATGCCCGCCACGCCGGCGCGGCGCAGATACTCCGCCACAGTGTAGCGGCTGATCCCGACCATCGCAGTCACAATTATCAGAATGCCTTGACGCTCCGGGTGCGCAACCAACCTGTACGGCTGAGCGGAACAGAAAACCGGCGTAAGTATAGCGCGACGGTCATGATGAGCGGTGAGCGTCAATAAAGATGAGCGGCTGCGGTCAATATTCAGAGTGCTTGTTATCCCGGGTCGTTAAGCTTCAACATTACGTGGATTTTGGTTCGGGAACTGCCATGCCAGGCTTCTCGGGTCCTCGTACTGAGTCCGAACCCGTCGATATTGCTTCAGCCGCAATCGATGAGTGTGTACAGCGCATTAGAAGGATTAGTAGATGACGACGACCACTATATCATGCGCGCAGCAAAAGATCCTAAATCAAGCGCCGCGATTCCGGCTCTACTATGACTCCGGGGACCGACCGGGCTTGATTCCGGACACCGCGAAGGCACGTGCATGGGCGGTCGAGAAGTGCGGGGCTAACCATATGAACAGCTTGACATTTCACCGCGCCGTCATCGACGGAAAAGCCTATTGCGTCGGAGATTGTCACATTCTGGTGGCGGATAAAGACGAAGCACAAGAATTCAAGACAAATAACTACGCAGTAACTGCGAAAGATGTCGCATTTCGTGCGAAAAAATTATTGTCATCCGTGTTTGATGCGGAAAATCCAAATTGCCGTTGTACATACATTTCGTCTCTTGTTATCGGCATCTCCATTTCGTCCGGTGCTTTTGCAATGCAGGAGGGAGCATTTTTTTTAAGCGAGCTTTATGAAGAAGCGGCCACTAGATTGTCGGTGCACGCGGCCGGATTCGGCCTCCAGGTTTCGTACCGCCCGATTGCCAAAGTTGAAAATACACTCGTGGAGGCAGGCGTATTTGCGATTCCTTTCCTACTTGATGAAGCCTCTAGACTTCATCCGCCTCTCGAGCAACTCGCTGCCAGCCCCCGCGTTGTACCAAATGTCAACTGCGAATGGCAGATCGAGCCCACCGTGCTGGCGGAGATGAAACGGAAGGCGGTGGATCGATGGGGTCGCCGCCCTAGAAAGGCTTGGACGACGCAGCCATCGGAACCAGACCGCCTGATCGAATCAGACCCAGCTCATTTGTTCAATTCGATGCATGTAACTGCGGCGCAGAGGTGTGCGCGAAAGCTGGTGAATTGGATCCGTCGGAACAGCCTGACAGAGTTTGGCCAGCGTGATGCTGTACGGGCTGCACGGAAGCGTTTGCGCGGGCCATCCGGCGACGGCGAAGGTGTTGCAGATGCGTTGAAAATCTTAGTCGGCGCTCGCTATATCTATGAATGTCCCGAACCCGTGATGGAATACTTTTGCAAACGGCCGTCCCCCTGGTTCCTTGTAAATCCACTGCTGTGAGATGGTATCGGCCTCTTCAGTCGGACCCCCTGGAGTGATCTGAACGACGCTCATACGAGCGTCGTTCAGATCTGGCGTTGAGCGGCTGGATAAGAAGCCGCGGATTGTCGGGGAAGGCGATGATAGCGCTTTCCTGGCCGAGATGGCTCGCCGTCACGGGGTGGGTCGGGGTCTGCTCTGGAACTGCAGTCGGCAAGCGCGCCAGAGTTAGCTGGCATCGGAGCCGACGCCGATGTTCACGCCGGTGCAGATCGCGGCGGACACGGCAGTTCGCGGCCAGCGCCAGATTTCCGCCACGGTGCCGCGTACGAGCCGGACGGTAACGTCCGTCACCTCTGACCGGATCAAGTTCGAGTGGCCGTATCACACTCACATTCGGGCGGGTGAGGACGTCGGCCCTCCGGCGCTGCGCCGCGTGTGAGCGGCGCTACGTCGGTGATCGTTCCACCGATCGGGGTGCTTGTGGCTATCCGCTGCTTTAGGCTGCCACATGGCCCTGCCGGCGGGTGCACCATAAGCGTTACCATCCGGCGGTTCTCCGAGCAGGGCTCGTGTGCCATGGAGCGGGAGCGCACCCCATCATTGTGCCTACCTCCCCTTTTCGAACGAAGCCAACGTAGGAAGCGAGACAATCGTCAGGACAATGCGCGGTATAATACCGAGACAATAAGCATGACAATACACCTGCCAATACACCTGCCAATAAACCAGCCAATACGCTCGCCAATACGCATGACAATAAGCTTGCCAATACGCGTAATAATACACGTGACAATAAGCCTGACATTATGCATGACAAGACGACGGACTAACGGTCCGAGTTGGCGTCGATGTATTCGTCCCACAGGATCTGCTGGGTCACGTGCTTGCGCTTCAATTCGCGGTACAACGCCGCCCAGTAGGGCTCCGTCCGCCGGCGGTGGCCTTGCCTGGTTCCGGCCTCGCCATAAAGACGCGATCTGCGGATCGGCGTCGGCCATGTCCGGGGGAAGCGGCCACGGCAGCCCGGACCCCTCGAAGCGCCGGAACATCTCCCGCAGTGTCGATGGCGCCACTTCCGTCAGCCGCGCCACCTCGCGCGTCGCCAGGCCGGCGTCCCGGCTCAATCTCAGTATCTCGCGCACCCGGCGCATCGCGATCCTCTCCGTCGGCATAGATCCCTCCAAAAGGAGGAAACCTAAAGCCAACGAAAATTCACAAACCGGTCCGTGCCCTGGGTGGCATCATCGCGGAATGCCGGGCGCGATCACCTCGGAAGGGCGGGCGGCATCGTTAGAATCCGCATGAACGGTTAATCTTTCATGGTTGATCCGTCAGATGCCGAACTTTGACTGACCGTTCGGATCCACGAGCATCGGCCGCGGTCGGAACTCGAGCCTGTCGTAGAGCTCGCTTAGTAGAAGACGAACGGGGAGTTTTTCGAATGCGATCACAGCTTCCAGACCTTCGAGGCGCTGGCTTGTCCACGGGCCAACACGATCGCGACTATAGAGACGCACCTGCGGATAATCTGGGTCGACCAGAAGGATATAGCCGAGCGGCTCGATCGACTTGTACTCTTCTAGCTTGTCGTTGCGATCAAACGCCGGCACCCTCGGAGACAGGATCTCCATCACGAGGAATGGACAATCGGCCTCCATGGAGTCATCCGGCGGGCGGCCGCACTCGACACCGACGTCAGCATGACGCAGGTTTCCGTTCGGGATACGGATATGGATGTTCGAGGTGAATGGCTGGCAGGAATGCCCGACCAGGGCGTTGCCGAGAAGCCCCAAGGCATTGACGGCGATGCGGTCATGCCGGCGGTTGGCTCCAGCCAGCATCCGCGGTTCGCCGCCAACCAGCTCAAACTTCCCATCCTCCTGGTCCGCGAGCCAGGCGTAGAACGCATTTGCCGTCATCAGATTTCGGGCATGCCCGGTCATTGGATGGGCTCCAAGTGTGCATGAGGACTATAGCGTCGTTTGGCGTGGCGCCCAAGCTCGACTGAATGGAAGAGCCAGCAACCTGAGATCGCTGAAGTTAACGGGGAAGGTATCCCTAGTTGACATGAATCCGTCGGAAATATCTGATAAGAAGATATATATCCATAGAACCTATAAGATATCGGCGCCCCTATCATAGATCAGATGTCCGGCGCGGCTCCTGTCAAAACGCTCGAATTCCATTTGAGGAGTGTCGATAGGGTAGGGCCTGACAGTCACTGACGTCAAATGCACGGCGCGCGTCGATCCGTGTGCCATAGTCTAATCTCATCTTCGGACTTGACGAAAGAAGGCAGCAATTCCGGGTGACGGGTTCCGGTGAAACGATGGGGTGCCTGGCGCACTTCCGCCGAGGGATGCCCACGCGGACGTAGGCGGCCAAGTCCTCGAATTTGGCTGCCATCAGATCAAGACAGTGGCGCCCGATCGTCTCGCGATTGGCGTATTTCGGTAGGCCAAGAATAATGAACCTGGTGGCTTCTTGGTTCTCAGCGAAGCTTAATTTGGCAGACGGGCCTAACTCTTCGATGCACACACAGCCCTTCGGAGCCTCTTACCTACCGGGTATACGATCGAAGCTGTTATTGCAGATTGCGATGCCCGTGATATCACCAAGATAAATGTGTCCCATGCAAAATGAGCGACGGCGAAATTAGTTAATCGGCGGTACGCAACTACTTAAGTCGCGGGTCGTAAAATTCCCGCAACATCATCATTGTTCGCCACAAAACGTCTGAATTTGCTGATGTCATTTCAGCGATTTGTGTGGGTCTTTTAGTAATACCTTTATAATAGTAATTAGGTGCCTACTATCCTATGGACACAAATCAATAGGAATAAACATCATGCTAGAGCAATACACATACATACCGCAAATAATTAACTGTATAACGCAGCGCATAGATCTCATGATAAAGCGGCACTGCAAAGTGTTTTTCGTGCGGTTTGACTTGCGCTTCCCCGGCGGAACCGTTCATCAGGGACTGAACGTCGAGATTTCTCGGTTCGTAAGGGCTTTGACGAGCTACTACACAGACCACGGCATCGCAATTCACTACATTTGGGCACGCGAGCAGTGGAGCAGCGATGCGCCGCACTATCATGTGGTGCTGCTGCTGAACGGCTCTCGAGTCCAAAACCCTATGGGAGTCTGGGCTAAGGCAGCAGAGATATGGTCCCGGATCACGAATGGTCCACCCGCACTGGTTCATCAATGCAGGCAAGACCCCGCGGGACAGAGTGAAAATGGCGGCATCATGATCCGGCGTCCTTCCGGCATAGCGGTGGGACACGTTCACCTCGTGCAGCAGCAGCGATTTCAAACGGATTACCGAGCAGCCATAGAGTGGGGGTCGTATCTGGCCAAGGAATTCTCCAAAGGGAATGCACCTAAAAGGGTGCGCGACTATAGTGCATCTCAGTTGTGACCTGAACTGCCCCGGGTTACGCGGATGTGAACAAGCGCTCGTTTGGGAGATCGGGAAAGATCGCTAGATCAATGGCGTGTCGCGCCGATCGACGTCTGGACTCGCGCTACTTGACACGCGTTCTTGTAGCTGGGTGCTACTTGCCAGTCGGCACCCAGCTACGACTTCCTTCACAACTGCTCAAAGATCCCGAACGACAACGGATGTGCCTTGCGCGCGGAGGCGACGGGCGGGCGCGCGAGCACACCGCCGATGGCCCTGATCGGCGCGACCGGTTTCTCGTCCATTGCCGGCGGCACCGGTGTGCGGCGGGGGTTGGTCGGATTGATCTGGAGGGTGCGGGGATTGCCGCTCCGAAGGTCGGCCTGGTGGGTTCTTGTTGGTTGGGGATTCATCCCCCGTGTAGCGGGAGGACCTCTCCCGCGCGGGGCGTCCCGGACCGCCGGCGCAAGGGCGCCCGCAGCGCGAGGCCAAATGCCGGTCCCTCGCGGCGGCGGACGGCGATGCGCCTGCCACCCGTCGAGTTCTTTCCCTCCCCTCTATGTTCGTTGTGCCTTTGTTCAATTCAAGCTCGGCGACTGATTGCCGGGGATCGTGACCGAAGAGACAACCAGCAGGCGGGGAGGCGCGGGCAGGGCAGGGGCTGCCTGAAAAGGGGCCAGATTGCAATGGAGCGGAAAGTTCTGGGCGGCTTCGGACCGGCGGCGTTTGTGAGTCAGCTCGAGCGCGGGACCTCACGGTCAATAGCGTTATCAATGGCTTGGAATGCCGACCTGCATCCGAACCCCACGCCGATCGACAGCGAGGGAATGGGGCACGGCCGACCCTCTGCCGGTCACTACGCTCCTAGCAGAGATACGCTCGCGCTGATGGCCGCCGCCCTCAATGCCTGATCTAATGTGGCGAGCGGCAACCCCCTGCGCCTGGCCAATTCCAGGTAGGCCGCATCATAGAGGGTCAGGTGGTGCTGGTCGGCCAGTCTCAACGTTTCCGACCACGCCTGCGACGCTGTCTGCTGGTCAGTGCTGATGTCGAGCAGCGCCAGGTCATCCAGCGCCGCCCGACGCAGTTCGGTATTGATACGCTTCCTGCGCACCGCGACAGTCAGGCTGTTGGCGACCTCTAACCACCACAGGCTAGGCACGACAGCGCCGTTCTCGGCTATGCTTTCAAACACTTGTCGGATTGTCGCGGTGGTTTCGTCGCCGAAGACCCAGGCCAGGGTAACCGAACTGTCGAGCACCAGGCTCACGGGCGACCCTCGTCCCGGTAGGACTTCCACTCGGCCCAATCGAATTGCCCGAGCTTCAGCCGAGATGCCCGGTCTCGGATGCGCTCGATCGCCGCCCGCGCTTCGTCCCGGCTATGGCCAGGCCGCGCCGGCACCAACCGCGCGACCTCCTTGCCGTGCCGCGTGATGGTGACCACCTCCCCCGCCTCAACCAGGTCGAGCAGGTGCCCGAGCTTGTTCTTCGCCTCGAACGCTCCGATATGCATGGCGGCCGCACTCCGAAATTCCAGCTTAAGCTAGCTTGATTTTGGAGGGGCGACTAGTAAATTCCGGGCGATACCGCCACTTTGCGCCTCAGTGTGTTTTTCACCAAGTGCACTATGACACGCATTCCGAAGTGGACCGGTAGCGGTTGGGCGTGGGGCGAGGATCAATCAGGATGAGGTCAGCCCCCTGGATCTCGCGCGGGATGCGGCGCGCGTGCATAACAGCGTACCGGGACTGATCGCGACGAACTGGCTTTCTTCAAGTTGACGTCCGGTGCGGTTCATTTGACCTTGTAGTTTTGGCCATATGACCCTATTTTGATCTCTCGAGAGGAGAGAGCCCCATGGAAAGCGCTGTCAAGGAACGCTCCCACAACGATGTCCAGTCGGTTGCTCTGAAAGCCTTCAGCAGAATTGCCGAAGCGTGGTCTCTTACGGGTCCGGAGGCCGCGTTTCTTGTCGACATGACCGAAAGCACCTGGAAGCGCGCCAAGCGGCCGGGCTACTCCGGTGTCTTGACGCGCGATCAGATGCTGCGGCTGAGCGGCCTGATCGGTCTTTTCAAGTCGTTGGAACTCTTCTTCAATACACCGATATCGGGGCAATGGATCAAGCTTCCGAACAAAGGGCCCGAGTTTGCTGGTCAGCGTCCACTCGACGCCATGATCGCCGGGGGCCTGCCGAAAATCCTTCGTGTGCGGGGTTTCGTCGACGCCTTGCGAGGTGGCGTTTGAAGATCACGTCGATCAACGATCGCGGGCTGGTCCGGCTCATATCGGAAACCCATCACAAGCCCCCGGTCCTGCGCGGACTTGTAGATACGGATGAGGAGGCCGCCATTCTCGCCGAATTGGAGGGCCAAACCAGCGCGCGTCTGGTGGCCGAAAGGGAGGGCAGCATTGCTCTGGATCGGCGTGAACTGGTCTTTGCCCGTCGCGCGCATGATCTGAAGGTCTACGGCCAAAGTCACATCAATGCGGCGTTCACCTATACCCGACCGACCGGAAACCGATTCAACAGCGGTGATCGCGGAGCTTGGTACTGCAGCTACGACGTGATCACCTCGGCCGAGGAAGTCGGGTTTCACCGGGGCCGAGAGCTTGGCTACGTCGGCATCTACAGGGACGAAGCGCGCTACATCGAGCTTCTGGCCGACTTCATTGGCGATTTCCCCGATCTCGCGGACGCTCCGGTCCACCCTGCCCTGAATGCCGATCCGACGCTGGGATATCCTCAAGGTCAGGCGCTGGCTCTGACACTTCGCCAGAAAGAATATCGCGGTCTTCTCTATCCGTCGGTTCGGCGCGCAGGCGGACGCTGCTTCGTGGCTTTCGACCCCGGCATCATTCAGAACGTTCGCCCCGGGGCGGGCTGGAAGCTCATCTGGAATGGCACGCCCGAATATTCGATCGAGGCACTTTGAGCCTCGGGCGAATGCGGTTCGTACGCTGAATTGCTTCGCTGCGCGCGAAGAGCAGCGGCAGCGTGCCATCGTCACGCACCGCGCCCATCACATGCCGCAAGGAGATCTGATGGCGGGGGGCTTCGCCGTCGGCTAGGTGCTCGATGCCCACGCCTGCGGTGCCGATGCCAGCTGCGAATTCGAGACGCGTTGGGACCGCCTGTTCAGCAAACTCCAGAAGCAGCGCCAAGCGGGACGGCCGGCCAGGCGCCTTGCGACCAACCAAACCGTCAGGTCCGGCCGCATTGAACTTCACCACCTAGTCGCGGACGATCTGCAGCGTCACACCCCCGCGCGGGTCAGCTCTCAGCGAAAACCGCCAGGATACAGCGCCGATAGATTGGAGCTGCGGAGGCGAAGTCACCTTCCGCACGCCTCCGTTCTATTGAGACCGAAGGATCGGATACGGAGGTGTAGATATCGCTTTATGTCGTATTGTTATGTCCGAGGAAACCGCTCCACAATATCCTGGATCTGTCTTGCCGTTTCTTCAAGATCATTCCGGGCGTCAGAGATCAATTGTGATCCGACAATGGCAACAGAAGCTGCCCCATAATTGGTCCACCGACATACCGCGATCTTGTTTTCTAATGCCACTTGCATAAGCATCCAAATTTGCATAATCGCGATCTCGTCTGAGGTATGCGGCGGTTCTGGAGACATCGCGGTAACCGCCTTCGACAGCGCATCGCCTCGATCAGTCAAATCAGGAGTCACTTCTCCTTTCGACCAACCGTCTAATGCTGCAATATCTCTCATAACAGCAAGGTCATCCATGTTGGGATATGCCCGCTGAATCCATAGAACAATGATACCAATAATAGTCCGGCGAAGGTCGATATTCTTCCAGTCAAACGATTGACTGCAACGCAACGCAAGATCGGCACCCGCAAAATGCGCGATATCACCGAGGCTAAGTTCTGCAGCAAATTCGCCAGGACCGTCGCATGGACCCTTGCGCAAAATCGTTCGTATCAAAGTGTTGGAGTTATCGCAGTGTGTGTGGATGGCGCTACGTTTGATAGCAGGCCATCGATGAAGGTTCATCTGTGGTATATTCCCTGTAATTGATCATGACCTTCTCTCAAGGTCATGCAGATGATATATATCTGTTTATTTGATGGCGGTGTACGTTATCCGCCTACCGACACATAGATAAACCCGGGGCATGATGACTTTCCCACAGAGTATTTCCTCCAGGCGGCGTAAAAGTCCGCCCAAAGCGGGGACGAGCCGATGAGGTGGGCGAGATTTTCGGAAGGGCAGATCGTCGCGATTCTGCGGGCGAACGATGCCGGGGCGAAGGTGGGCGGGTTGGCGCGGAAGCAGGTTGTTTCGGAAGGGACGATCTGTGCATGGAAGGCTAAGTTCGGCCAGATGAGCGTGTCTGACGTGCAGCGGTCGGAAGCACTGGGGGATGAGAACCAAGGGTTGAGGTCATCGGTAACTGGCGCGAGCCGCCGCCGACCTGGCGCCGAAGTGGGTGGCCGCGAGCGGGTCGCAGATGGTCTCAAAATCCCGTATCCTGAAATGGTGTCTCCCGCTTTGATAGTATCCGCCCGGTGAGCACCGCCTACCGAATTTGCCTGGGGTGGTTGACCTTAGCGGCGCTCGTATGAGCGTCGTTAAGATCAGGGACGGATGGCGGGATGGAGATCATCACCGGGGTGGAGCGCCGTCGCCGGTGGCGGCTGGACGAGAAGCTGGGGATTGTCGCGGAGGTCGATGGCGGCGCTTTGGTGGCCGAGGTGGCCCGCCGTCACGAGGTTAGCCGGGGCCTGCTGTGGAACTGGTGTCGGCAGGTGCGCCAGGGTTCGCTGGCACCAGAGCCGACGCCGATGTTCACGCCTGTGCAGATCACGGCGGACATGCCTGTTCGCGGCCAGCGCCGGCTTTCCGCTGCGGTACCGGAGGTAACGGGCGTGACCCAGGCGGCGGCTTTGGCCGCATCAGGCCAGATCGAGATCGTGCTGCCGGACGGGACGTGCATCCGGGTGGGCGGTGATGTTGGCTTGGCGGCGCTGCGACGCGTGGTGACGGCGTTGCGCCGGTGATCGTGCCACCGACCGGTGTACGGGTCTGGCTGGCCAACGGGCATACCGACATGCGGCGCGGCATGAACGGGCTGGCGCTGCAGGTGCAGCAGGTGCTGCAACGCGATCCTCATGCCGGCGATCTGTATGTGTTCCGTGGTCGCCGCGGCGACCTGGTGAAGATCCTGTGGCACGACGGACTGGGCATGTCGCTGTATGCCAAGCGGCTGGAACGAGGGCGGTTTCTATGGCACTCGCCGGCGGATGGCTGCGTGGCGATCTCGGCCTCGCAACTCGGCTACATGCTGGACGGGATCGACTGGCGCAACCCGCAACGCACGTGGAGACCGGACGCCGCCGGCTGATCTGGCGACGGCGGCGGGGACGGCATGACGGCATATAGGCACATCGACAGTACCCAAACGCCGCCGAGTATGATCCAATCCGGGCGTGACCCAGGACGCCGACATCCTGCCGGACGACATCGACGCGCTGCGCGCCGCCCTGCTGGCCGAGCGCGCCGCCCGGTACGAGGCGGAGACGCGGGCCAGCGGCGCCGAGGCGCTGATCACGCATCTGAAGCTGCTGATCGCCAAGCTGCAGCGCGACCGCTTCGGCCCGACCTCGGAGCGCAACCGGCGGTTGCTCGACCAGTTGGAGCTGCAGCTCGAGGAGTTGGAGGCGGACACCGCAGAAGCGGAGGCCAAGCGCCCGGAGGCCAGCGACGCCGCGGGCCGCTCCCCCCGGGGCAAGCCGGTGCGTGGCCCGTTGCCGGCGCATCTGCCGCGCGAGCGGGTGGTGATCCCCGGTCCGACCGAGTGTCCCTGTTGCCATGGCAAGCTAGTCAAGCTCGGCGAGGCGGTCACCGAGACGTTGGAGGTGATCCCTCGGCAGTGGAAGGTGATCCAGACGGTGCGGGAGAAATTCACCTGCCGCACCTGCGAGAGCATCACCCAACCGCCGGCGCCGTTCCACCCGATCGCGCGCGGCCGCGCCGGGCCGGAGCTGCTGGCGATGATCCTGGAGGCCAAGTTCGGTCAGCATTTGCCGCTGAACCGGCAGAGTGAGGCCTATGCCCGCGAAGACATACACCTCGACGTATCGACCCTGGGCGATTGGGTCGGCGCCTGCAGCGCGGCCCTGGCGCCGCTGGTGGCCCTGATCCGTGCCCACGTGCTGGCAGGTGGGCGGATCCACGGCGATGACACCACGGTGCCGGTGCTGGCCAAGAGCCGGACCATCACCGGTCGATTATGGACCTACGTCCGCGACGACCGGCCGTTCGCCGACCCAGCACCGCCGGCGGCGATGTTCTTCTACTCGCGCGATCGAACCGGCGAGCATCCGCGCCAGCACCTGGCGGCGTATGCGGGCGTCCTGCAGGCCGACGCCTATGCCGGCTTCAATGACCTCTACTTTGCCGGACGCAAGCCGGGCCCGGTCACCGAGGCGGCCTGCTGGGCGGAGCTGCCAAAGGTTCCGCGCGCGCAGCGCGTGGAATGGCAGCGGAGGGGCATGGACGCCGCAAGTTCTACGTGCTGGCCGATGTCGCCAAGGCCCCGATCGCCATTGAGGCAGTGCGTCGGATCGACGCCATCTTCGCCATCGAGCGCGACATCAACGGGCTGTCTGCAGAGGCGCGGCTGGCGGTGCGGCAGGAGCGGATCGCGCCGCTGGTCGAGGCATTGGAAACTTGGATGCGTGCCGAGCGTGCGCGCCTGTCCCGGCACAACGACACCAGCCGGGCGATGGACTACATGCTCAAGCGCTGGCCCGCCTTCACGCGGTTCCTCGACGACGGGCGGGTCTGTCTCAGCAACAACGCCGCCGAACGGGCACTCCGCGGCATCGCCCTGGGGCGGAAGGCATGGCTGTTCGCCGGATCTGATCGCGGCGGCGAGCGTGCAGCGGCAATCTACAGCCTCATCGTCACCGCCAAGCTCAATGGCGTCGATCCGCGGGCATGGCTCGCCGATGTCCTGCGCAGGATCGCAGCTCAGCCTACCAACCAACTGGCAGACCTGCTGCCGTGGAACTGGACAACGCCAGTCGAAACGGCCACCGCAGCCTGAAACGTACGCACCGCGGTGCTCGCCGGATGGATGCCTTTGATATGCAGAAGGGACCTCAGATCCGGCACCGCGCTACGGCATCACTAAAGTCCCATGGGAGCCGGATTTCAGGTGCTTCGATGCACTCATACGGTTCAATGTTCCTCCAAGTTGGTCGGGGGCTGTTGCCGTGAAGGGCATTGCATATAGCTACCTAAGATTCAGCACGCCGGAGCAAGCCAAGGGGGACAGCCGCCGAAGGCAAACGCAACTTGCGGAGGATTACGCGCGCAAGAACGGCCTCCTTTTAGACAAAAGCCTGAATTTCCGCGACCTCGGAGTCTCCGCCTTTAGAGGAAAGGACTCGAAACAAGGTGGATTGCGGGCGTTTCTCGATGCCGTTCAGCATGGGATCGTACCGCCAAACAGCCTTCTGCTCGTAGAAAGTCTGGATCGCCTCAGCCGAGATCAAATACTCGAGGCACAGGCGTTATTTCTCCAGATCGTGACCGCAGGTGTCACCGTCGTCACGCTTGTTGATCAGCGATCATATTCGATCACCAGCGTTAATGCTAACCCAACGGATTTAATTATCTCCCTGGTCTACATGATGAGAGCGAATGAGGAGAGCTCCACAAAGTCGATGCGACTTCGTGCGGCGTGGGCAGCTCGCCGGGATGCTCCTGGGAGCTGCTATCATGGTCAGCAGTGCCCGGCGTGGCTGACCGGCAAGGCAGATAAAAGCGGATACCAAGTGGTCCCCGAAAAAGCGGCCATCGTCCAGCGCATCTATAGCGAAGCGCTGGTGGGACACGGTCTCCAGACCATCACACAGCGTCTGAACGAAGAGCACGTGCCGATGCTAGGGCGCGGAAACCAAAGGGGTAAGATTTGGCAGCGCGCACTTATCCGGCATCTGCTTAAGACGGATCTGGTGATAGGAACCTACACACCATGCGAGGCAGAGGTCGTAAACGGGAAGACGCGATACGTCCCATTGACCGCCAAGCCAGGCTACTACCCTGCGATAGTAAGCGTCGATGACTGGGCGACACTCCGTCGGAGGCGGCTGGATTGGAGCGAACGCCATGGGTGCACGCGCCGGAACCCGAAGGTTGCGAACGTCATTTCCCGGCTCGCTCGTTGCCCGAAGTGTGATCGGCCCATGGTCCTCCAACGGACCAATGTTCCGAATCAGCGATACCTCATCTGCATGGCCTGGCGCGAAAGCCGCACCTGTTCGGACGAGTGGGTGCGCTTTCCAGAAATTGAGGATGTCTTTGTTCATGATGTGCGCCATCTGATCGCTAGTTGCCCGAAGCCGCAGCTGCATGTCGAGGCGCGACGGGCCATGTTGCGATCGATCACCCGAAAGATGGCGTACCTCCGGGTGCGGCTTTCCAAAGAACGCGCCGCTTACGACGCCCTGGCGACCGCGGGAAGGGCGGGGCGAACTTGGTCATCCACTACGGAGGAGGAGGTAGCGCAGCTTCAGGCGGAGCGATATACGCTTCGCGCGGATCGGAGCTACTGGGTGGATGCGACGCTCAATTTTAAAACTGGAAGCGCTCCGGGCCGCGGTCGCCGCTGAGCCGCGCGACATCGCTCGCATCAATATAGCGCTGCGGGCCTTGTTGCAGAAGGTGGTCGTGGATTGGCAACGCGCCCGCCTTGTGCTCCACTGGTCTCATGGCGGCCAAACGAGCGCAATGTTCAACCGGCAGCGTCAGAGATCCGGCGCAAGGAACCGCACGCCCGCCCCTCCACAGCGAGCCGTCGCTCCGCTAGCGCCATAACTCCGCTGACTCGTTCGTGGTCGCCCGAAACACGATCGACCAGAAGGCAGCGACAGAGCGTGATGAGCGCCGACGCGGGACACCGTGGTCGACTGGCTGCTCCTTTTGTCACCCTCCGGCGCTACCAACGTCTCTAGCCCTCGAACCGCAGCGCTTCTATGATCCGGATATGCAATAGGATAGGACTGGGTTGCCAGATGCCAGCACCGCCCCCTCGAACCGCCGGCGACGGCGAAATCGAGCGCCTCAACGTCCGCGTTGCGGCCTATGGACTGATTCTTCAAGGTCTGCTGGAGCGGCTGATGCTCGCCCAGATTATCAATTCCGACGATCTCGGTGCGATCGAGCAATTTGCCGTCGCGATCGCCCAGGACCTGGCGGATCAAAGCTCAACATCGGCGCAAGTTGGTGGTGCCAGGATCGAGGAGGAGATTCGGCAATACATAGGAGCAATGCGGTGACCATCTGGCGTAGGCCGGGGAGCTCGAGGTGCGCACGTGATTGAGTCGGCCGCCAGTGCCAGTGAAGCTGTAGCCCGCACCTTGTGGCGGAACCCATCCTGCGCGATCGACTATTTCGCGGCTGCGGCACCGAACCGCGTGCTGGTCTTCACCTTCAACTGGATCGGCAACCGTCGAACAGACGGCCCAGGGTTTGGCGGCGATTTCCTGCTCAGATGCGGGTTCGATGTTATCGCTGTCAAGGCAACCACCGACGACTGGTTCCACTCCCTGCCAGAGGAGGCTTTCGTCAGCATCGATGCCTTCATGGCGACCGCCGGGCATCGATACCGGCATCTGAGTGGATACGGCAGCAGCATGGGCGGCTACGGCGCAATCCGCCTCTCACAGCGCCTGGGGCTCCGGCATGTTCTGGCACTATCGCCGCAGTTCGATATCAGCATCCCCGAGGATCCGCGATGGCACGGCTACCTCGGCAACACCGGAGAGTTTTCGCGGTTGACGCCCGACCTGGTCGCGCCTGGGTGTACCTACACCGTCGTATATGACGACACGCTAAACGATCGCTTCCACGCCGAGGGCTATAAGGCCATCATCCAGCCTGATGCGCTGCGGCTGGTTCCCGTCCGGTATGCTGGCCACCCCGTCGGTTTTCTCCTCGAGGAAATTGGTGAGCTTCAGCCGCTTGCTCAGCACGTCCTAGCCGGCGAGGAATATAGGCCGTCACTCGCTGCCCGAAAGCGCTCGGCACATTATCTCTTCGGCTTGGCGCGACATTGCGCGGCCAACAGCAAGGATGCTTGGGCACTGGCGATCTCGGAGCGGCACCTCGCGCGCGTGCCGCGGCACCAGGAGGGGCAGATGCTCCGGGCGCGACTGCTCCAACACCGCGGCGACCTGAGCGGAGCCTTGGCATGTGCGCGAGCCGCGATCACCATCGATGACCGGGTTGACCATTACAAGCTGGTCGCTGTGAATCTGCTAGAGGCACTCGGGCGCCGCGATGAAGCGATCGCATTTCTTGAAGCGAGCTTGATCCACGCACCAACCTCCGTCTCACTGGTGCGCAGGCTTCATCGTTTGCGCACCAGCAGCCTTTGATGCCGATACTAAGCGCGCATCCTGAGCTTCAGGTACGGTGGGGCTAGGAACTAGCCCGGCCACTCGCCCAGGGCGATCTGTGAGACAGTTACCGGCCGGCTTCCGGAATCTCGATCGGTGTGGGACCCTCTGGTATTCATGTGCATTCTCCGGTGCTGGCGGGAGCGGCCAGGCGGCGACTCTTCCGCCCACAGGAGTTCCGATGGTTCCACGAAATTATGTGCTGGTGCATGACGCCTTCCTCGGAGGTTGGTGCTGGCATTCAGTCGCAACAATCCTTCGACAGAGTGGTCATCATGTCACCACTCCGACGCTTACCGGCCTAGGTGAACGGCGGCATCTGCTTTCAGGGAGCATCTCTTTAGATACGTTTGTCCAGGATGTGGTCGAACACATCCGATATGGTAGAATTTCGGATGCAGTATTGGTCGGGCACGGGTTCGGTGGTCTAGTCATAGCGGGTGTGGCAGATCGGATTCGAACTAGGGTGCGAGAGTTGGTCTTCCTCGACGCGGTCATTTCTACTACGGGGAAATCTTACTTCGAATCCGTGCCACCGGAAATCCGCGCCATTTTTGGCACAGCATCGCTCAAAGCTGGGGGCCTCATAGTGCCTCCGCCGGCAGTAGCACATTTTGGGCTCTCGCAAGATTTGCCCGCGGCCACCGCAGCAGCGCTGCTAACTCCGCACCCGATCGCGACCATGCATGATCCCTTGGCATTGGCCAATCCGATCGGAAATGGACTGCCATGCACCTACATCGCTTGCACAGCGCAACCTTCCCCGTCTGTTGCGCCCAGCCGAGAGTGGGCACTTTCGCAGCCCGACTGGAGCTTTCACGAGTTGAAGGGCCCACATTCCGCGATGATAACTCATCCTCAATTGACGGCCACGGCAATTGAGGAAACTAGCTCTAAAACAGAGCAACCGCATCCCCTGATCGAAAGAGAGGATCAGCGGGCGGCGCGTCGTTTTGAGAGTCTGGGAGACAATTGTGAGTTTGGATTTTACTTGCGCGAAATTGGAATCGAGGATGGTGGTTTACTTCGATGGGCTATTTCATCTCCCACCTCGGTTCTGGCGGGTCTACGCGGGGAGTTCGCTGGCCTGTTCCAGCATGAAAACCTCGTTCCGCATGGGCGAGGGATGGTTATCGACAAACAATATGGCTTTAAATTCCACACGGAGATCCGCTTATCGGCCTCGAATTTAATTGAAATGACCGAATACAACAAGAAAACCTACGAGAAAGAAAAGTCGAAGTTTGACCATCTACGTTCCAAATTTCTGGAGCGGCTCAAAGGGGGGCAGACAATTTTTGTTTATAAGGTCAATTCTGGTATATCAGAACTAGAATGCATGCCCATCGCACAAGAACTCCGGCGACTAGGGGACGGAATATTACTCATCGTTCGGCTTACTGAAGATCATCGTCTATATGGAAAAGTCGAACGGCAAGGACCATATTACGTCGGCTACATCGACCAATTCGCACCCTATGGCGCGGCTAAGGAGATATCAACCACGGTTTGGCACGACATAGTCCGAAATGCCGTCGCTGCCATAGGCTGTCAATCGTTGAGCGGCCCCGATGCCGATCGGCGCGACAACCTACTGAGTTCGGGGCATTTGGTAGGATCTCTCTCCGGCGCCTGTTCGCAGGCGCACGGGCCAGGGGAGTTGGGTGCAACGGCCCGCCCACTTGAAGATCATCCCGGCCAGTGATCCTCCAGCCAATCGCGTGCTGTGTGGATGACATGAAGGATGACAACGGCCTCGCCGCCGGCTGCCAGCGGGAGGAAGGCATAGGCGATGATATAGGGTCGGCCAGTGATGACTTTCTCGTAGGTGCCAGTCACGCGCCCCCGCCGGCCGGTCGCCGCAACACCGAGATCGTCGCCGGCTTTGTGGATCTCGCCATAGACCTTCCGAGCAGCCATCGGATTGCGAGCGGCAATGTAGGCGATGGTTTTGTCGAGCTCCTCGATCGCGCTTTCAGCCCAAAGTACGGAGCGCTTCAACGCTTTCCTCGTTCGGCCGCGGCAATCGTTGCCTCCAGCCTGGCCATCGCTTCATTGTGCGGCACAAGGCGTCCGGCCTTCATATCGGCGAGGCCACGCTCGATGCCGCCGATGATCTCCGCTTCGCGCGTCACGTAGGCGGTGATTGCTTCTGCGGCGAGGAAGGACTTGGTACGGTGGGTGGTGTCGGCAAGGCGGCCAAGCCGCTCCTTCACTTCCGGGGTCAGCCGGACCGTCAGGGTCGTGCTCGCGGGCATTTCAGGTTCCGTACAAGGTGTGCGCATGTGCACAAAATAGCACATTGGGTTCATATCGTCCAGTGATTGTATCAATTTTTGGATTTGCCGAATGCCTCAGCGGGCAGGCTGCCCCTGGCGCCTACTGAGGTAAAGTCCGCCGGCGGCGGATCGGGCTGCAGGGCGTGATCTACCAATGACCCGGAGGGATACCCTTGCGGTGGGGGCGTCCCCCGAAGAGCAGAGTACCGCACAGACCAGGAGATGGGACTGAAATGTGGTCCTTTGCAGGTTAATGGTTCCTTCAACTGGGCGTAGGGAGTAATTGTGAGGTCACGAAGCGGGTCTCTATACAGACCCACGAGCAATCAGGTGGAATGCAATGAACGACAATGCTGGCGAGAGACGACTCCTCGAACTGACCGCGACGATCGTATCGGCGCATGTCTCCAGGAACGCCTTGCCCGCGGCGGAATTGCCGGCACTGATCCAGTCGGTGTTCACAACGTTGGCGGGAACGGGCAAGGAGACCGTGGTTCCCGACCGGCCGCAGCCGGCGGTGCCGATCAAGCGCTCGGTATTCCCAGATCACATCATCTGCCTGGAAGACGGCAAGAAGCTCAAGATGCTGAAGCGACATCTGGCGAATTCCTACCAGATGACGCCGGCGCAGTATCGCGAACGCTGGGGCCTGTCGGCGGATTATCCGATGGTGGCGCCGAACTATGCGGCGCGGCGATCCACGCTCGCCAAGGAGGCTGGCCTTGGCCGCAAGCCTGCTGCTCCGGCTCCTATGCCAGCGGCAGCTATGCCGACACGGAAGGGGCGGAAAAAGGCCGCCGCCTAAGCGGCGGCCTCGATGCGCGCGAGGAGGGTGAGGGCAGGGGGCATGGAAGCGGTCGAAGACCAGCTTCATGAGCACGATGCCGAGCAGCGTGCTGCCCACCCCGGTCACCAGCCGACCGGACAGCGCTCCGCCGAGATCGCTGGCGACGGCCATGCCGACGCCGCCGAGGGTCATGGACGCAAGCCCGGTCAGGGCGAGGACCCTATCGCCCAGCCGCGCGTTCAGCCAGCCGGGAAGGACATCAGGATGCCCGGGAACTGAAACAGGCCGAGAAGCAGTCCGAGCTCGATGAAGTCGATCCCCAGCGCGTCCACGTTGAACGGCCCCAGAGCCCGCCGACGCTCTGGTATTGCAGTCGTAGCACCAGCCTGATGGCGACGATGATGGCTAGGAACAGCCAAGGTTGGGATGTCATCTGTCGCTGCCTACCGTTTGCTGCGGGTCGCGGACCAGCCCGGTCACCCGCTCGACCAGGTCAGCGAGGATCTCGCGTTGCGATGATGACCCAGGATCGTTCACCGGCTTCTTTCAACCGCCATCCGCGATATGCGGCTGAACCCATACGACTTCATGGTGGTGCTTTCGGTTCAAGTCGGACAGTCCGCACACTCCGCAGCATCCGCCGTCGCGCACGGTCGCCAGTCCCGGGGCCGCAAGTGACTCAAGAGGTTCCCAGCTGGGTCGCGGTCAGAAGTTCCTTTATGATCGCAAATTGATGAGATCGCTCGGCGACAGCAGCGGGGTCCTCGGCCACAATGTCATCGGCATCGGGATCGTCGGCCTCTCGTTCGCTACGTTCGCGCTCGATCCGTTCGAGATGTGCCAGAATTTCGTCTGCAGTGAACAGCCGTCTGACCTGCGCGACAAATCGCGGCAGTTCCCGGGCGAATGCGGGATGCTGAGACGCCGCTGACGCGAAATTCAGCAACTTCTCCGCAACGGCGTAGTCGAATGCCGCCTTGAGTCCGTACCGTTGCCGGATCACCTCCGTCGCATCGCATTGTTCGATCCAAATTTCGTGCGGTCGGCGTGTGCTCATTGGGTGCGCCCTCCTGCGACTACAATGCCTCACAACCGCTTCGCGGCACAGATCACCCGACTGATGATCCGAACTCCATCGCCGCTACGTTCGTAGGTCTGCTACGCAGGCTGTAAATCCGCGTGGGGTCCGCGCGCTGATCGGCCCGCCTCGCCGCCGGGATCCTTGGCAGGACGCTGCGAATGCCCAATTATGCTTGGTGACAGAGGCAAGATCGGATAGCGACATGGCCAGCGGTTGGGCCCGGGACGGGGCGGTTCAGGATCAGATCGACGATACGATAAAAGACGCCGTGCTGGCCGCACGGGGGCGCATGCCAACGGGTGAAGGCGAGACCCACTGCCGGGAATGCGGTGACGAAATTCCGCAAGCGCGCCGCCGCGCAGTGGCCGGCGTCCGGACGTGCATCGCGTGCCAGGCGGTGCTTGATGGCCGTCCGGTGAACACCGGGTTCAACCGCAGGGGCAATAAGGACAGTCAGCTCAAATAGCAGTCGTGCCGCCGCGCTTCAGACCGCTGGGCCCGCCGCATGAGGTGTCGCTCCTGTAAACACCATCCGCTGCTCCCCCCACTCCACAGGAAATGGCTTCCGCAGCACATTGACATCGAGGCCCGCGGGCAGCCTCCCGTCCAGGATCGCCTCGACGATGTCCGGCGCCAATAGCGCCAGCATCATGATTCGGCCCAGATAGCCACGGTCCTGGCCTTCTCGCAGTATGTGTTGAATGTCATGCTGATGATGCGCCATCGGCCCACACCGCCAGTGCAGGAGTCAGTTATGCTGCCGTCCCAACGCGATGCCTTCGACATACCGCGCGACATCAGCTACCTCAACGCGGCCGCCTGGTCGCCGCTGCCTCGCGCCAGCCAGGAGGCCGGGCATATCGGCGTCGCCCGCAAGGGCCAGCCCTGGACGCTCGCGCCAGAGTTCGCCGCCGGCATCCATGAGCGCACCCGCCGTGCCGCCGCAGCCCTGATCAACGCCGATCCGGCCGATGTCGCCCTCATCTCCTCGGTCAGCTACGGCGTCGCCACCGCAGCCAAATCGCTCAAAATTCCCCATGGCAGCCGCGTTCTGGTGCTGGCGGAAGACCATTCCTCGCCGGTCCTGGAATGGATGGTCCGCGCGCCCGAGCAGGGCTTCACCGTTGAGACCATCCCCGCCCCGGCCGATGGCGACTGGACCAGCGCGCTGCTGGCCGCCATCGTCCGGCCCGGCGCCCCGGTCGGCCTGGCCTCCATCGCCTCGGTGCACTGGTCCGACGGCGGCGTCATCGACCTGCTGCAAGTCGCCGCCGCCCTGCGCGCCCAGGGCGCGACCCTGCTGGTGGATGCCACCCACGGTGCCGGGGTGATGGCCCTGGACGTGGCGGCGCTTGACCCCGATTTCCTGATCTTCCCTACCTATAAATGGGTTCTGGGGCCGTACGGCCGCGCTTTCCTCTACATCGCCAAACGCCACCAGGACGGCATTCCGCTGGAGCAGACCAGCTTCGGCCGCCGCGGCGTCAGCGCCGAGCACACGCCGTATATGCGCGACACCGCCTATGTTACCGGCGCCAGGCGCTTCGACATGGGCGAGCGCGACCACTTCATCTCCATGGAAATGGCCGCCGTCGGCATGGAGATGGTGGCGCAATGGGGAACGCAGGCGATCACCGAGCGGCTGCGCATGTTGACCGACCGCCTCGCCGAGGGCCTCGGCAACACCGGTGCGCTGATCCCCGAGTCCAGCCTGCGCGCCCCGCACATCCTCTCCCTCGGCTTTCCCAGGGGCATGCCAGACCGGCTGCTCGAACGGCTGGAGGCGCTGGGCGCCTATGCCGCGCCCCGGCTCGGCCGCCTGCGCATCAGCCCGCACGTCTACAACGACGAGCAGGATGTCGATCGCTTCATCGCGGCGTTTCGCACGGTCATGGCGCAGGGCGCTGCCGACTGAGCGACAGGGTACGCAGTCAGGGGCGCGAGACGCGCCGGAGAGGAGGACCCGTCATGCCAAAATCGTACTTCATGGTGCGTGCCAAATTGATTGATGCAGCCGATCGGCCTCGATTCGATCACTGGTATAAGACCGCGCACCTCCCCGACGCGGTGGCGGCCTTCCAGGCGCGGCGCGGCTGGCGGTGCTGGAGCCGGACAGATCCGACGGTCCATTTCGCCTTCTACGAGTTCGCCACCGCTGCTGGCGCGGAGGCGGTTGTCGGCTCGCCCGCGCTTCAAGCGATGGCCGCCGAGTTCGACCGTGTCTGGGACGACAGGGTGAGCCGAACACGGGAGATCTTGGAACTGGCCGGGGAGGTTGGCCCGGCGCCGGGGACGGCTGGCGCATGATGGGCATTCCACCCGCCCACGCGCTGCGGAATGGTTAGTGCGGCGTCGGCTTCATCACCGGCAGCGAGGCGAGGATTTGTCGGCGCGCACGTGTGCAGGACAGAACGATGGCGTGAATTTCGTGCTCGGCGTTTTTGGTCATCTCGCGCATGAGCCGCAGCGTGGTTTGCATGTCAGTTCCGGTCCCCGGCACCGTCTCATCGGCGACGGCGGCGTGCGTCGCCGCAAATAACGCCCGCATGTCGGACAGCGCCCCAAGGCCGCGATGGGCGCGCTCTGGGAAATCGAGTGCCTGCTCTGGGCCGAACAACCCTTCGATGAAGCCGTCGAGCTCCTGGCGCCGCATCAACGCCAAGGCCGCGAGCCCCTCGCGTGTTGCCCGAGGTTCGCTACGGGTCAGGCGGAAAGGCGCACTCCGTTCCTGATGGCTCGAGAGACGATTCCAAAGCCCCATGATGAGCGCGCCGATCAACTCGTTGGCTCCGTCGAGCGCCTCGAACTCCGGCAATTTGCCACCCCAAAGGCTCTCAACAATCTTGATGGGCGACACGCCCATGGCAGGCGTTGCGATATTGCCGAGAAACCGTGTGCGCACCTCGTGGAACGGCACCGGGCACTTGTAGCGTTCCAGAAGAACACGGACCTCTTCATCGGTTGCGGTTGGAGGCGCGGGACGTTGGGCCATCGGCTCCTGGGCTTGGTGGTGATCGATTGTGCGACGATGCCTCCCGCGGCCCATCGAGTCCAGCACGGTTCGGGGGTGAGCGCCGCCCGTTGCTCCCCCCGCCCGCTCGAACGCAAACCCTTCACGCAGTCCCGCCACGCTCAAGGTCCACCGGCCGTCGTGCCCCCGATCGCATCCCGGCGTCAGAACTCGGATTCTGGTCCGACCGTTGGGCCGGGTAGCTGTCGGGACGGTCAGATCTTCAAGCTCATGCGGTGCTGCTGGAGATCGACCCCTGCTATGTCGACGTGATCGTGCGGCGGTGGCAGGAGACGATCGGACAGATTGCCGTGCTGGACGGCGAGGACCGGACCTTCGACGACCTCGCCATTGCGCGCGACAGGCTGGCGGCGTGACGATGAGCGACGGGATGCTATTCGACCGCCAAAGTCTGCTGCTGGAAGGACGGCCGCTTGCAAGCAAGTCTCCCCGGTTGCGGCAGGGGTTCCTGCAGTCGGCCGCTCGAAGCCATCGCTATGGCGGCTGCTGACCCGTGGGAGGCAGAGCGGCGCGAGCCTTACGGCCAGTGCGGAACAGATAGACACCGGCCGCGACGATGATCGCCATGCCAATCGTGGCGAGGGCATCGGGCAGCTGGCCCCAGACGATCCAGCCGATCATGGCCCCGGCGGGCAGCGACGCGTAACGGAACCCGCCCACAAAGGAAACTTCGCCCCGGCGCATCGCCAGGATCATGAAGTGGTAGCCGCCGGCAAGGAAGACTGAGGCGCCAAAAAGCAGACCCCATTGCTCGACGGTCATGGGCTGCCAACCCGCGACGGCCGTCAGCCCCATGCCCGTCAGCGTGACTGCAACCGCAGTGGACAGGGCGATGATCAGCGAGGGCACGTGCTGGGGAACGACGCGCGTGTAGATATCGCGGACTGCACTGCACAGAGTGGCAAGAAGGCTGAGGATGGCCCACCAACTGAAGCCATCGGAACCTGGGCGCGCCACGAGCAGAACCGCCGTGAAACCGACCAGCATGGCGGTCCAGCGCCTCCAAGGGACATGCTCGCGCAGGAACAGGACCGACAGCATCAGCATCATCAGCGGTGCTGTTTGGCCGATCGCGATGGCCAATGCCATCGGCATGTTGAACAGGGCGATCAGGTAGGTGAACGTGCTGGCGACGTCGAGGATGGCGCGGCCGACAGTGCGGCGTTCAAGCGCATGATAAGCCTGGCTTCGCAGGCCGGTCGCGAAGACGGCAAGGATAATCCAGCTCGTCGCGAAGACGCCACGCACGCCGATCGCCTGGGCTGCGGGCAAACCCTCGCTCGCCAGCTTGATCATGGCATCGTTGACGATGAACAGACCGATGGCGCCCAGCATTGCCGTGGCGCCGCGTGCATTTTCGCGTGCCCTCGAGTCGCACGTTTTCTCCATCTGGTCTGGATAGACTGGCGCGCCTTGGTGCGAAAGGTAGCGCCGCACCCAGAAATTGTAATCTCTGGGCGCGAGTGGTCATCTTTGAAGGCTACCGAGGACTATCAGTCCGCAATCGCATAAATCGTGTAGGATCCCTTCGCCCCCTCCTTGTTCGGCCCGACCATGCGGACCCGGTCGAGCCAGCAACGCTTCGGCGGCCTGGCACAGCGTGGCGCGGGCCGGGGTCCCCGCCGTGGGCGCCACGGTGGCGGCGTCGAGGGCGTCGGCGACGGCGGCGGCTTCCTGTGCCACCGCGGCGTCGGTGGCCGCGTGCGGCGCCGTGTCGAAGTCCGGCGCGGCGGTCTCGGTTGTAGGGGATGCCGTTGTGCCGTAACGGGCGAGTGATCCGGCCGGCGGCATGATCGGCATTCCAGGGGCGCATCCGCGACCTGCTCGACCGTCTGAAGCTGGTCCGGGGCATCGGCGTGCCGGCCGAGAGCCGCGGTCACGTCCATGAGGGTCGGTTGCAGTAGTTCGTGCGCGAGGGCCACGCCTCCGACGCCCATCAACTCGGCCGTTATTCCGAACACCGCCGGCGCGCAATCCTGGTGGCCACCGTGCTCGATCTCGAAGCGCGGCTCACGGACGCGGTGCTGGATATGGCTGATAAGCTGATCGGCGGCCTGTTCGCCAACGCGCGCAACGCCGCCCGGCGCCGTTACACCGCCAGTGCCAGCGACGTGGGACGCCTCATGCGGTTGTTCCACGGCACCATCGAGGCGCTCGCCGCGGCGCAGGTAGGCGACGCCGACGCGTTCGAAGCCGTCGACGATGCAGTGGGCTGGCCCAGCCAGCCACGGCGTCACCCGCGAAGCTGATCTGGACCGCCGACGCCTACAGGGCAGCCTTCTCCTGCGCGCTCCACACGCGCCGCCGATCCGTTGGCCCCAGGATGTCTATGTCGGACGAAATCGCCTCCTTCTGGAGACCAGAAAGAGGCGCCAGAGATCAGCAATGTCGCTACGTGCCACAGGCGCCGCTACACGGCCCAGACCGGGCGCTTACCTTCGGTACGCGCCCGTGCCGCCTTGCAGGCAGTGGCACTAAGTGCTACATAGCGACATGACCGATGCTGCGGAAACCGCGCGGGCCTTCAAGACCGCCTGGTTCGCCAAAGCGGCGCGCAAGGCGCTCATCGACGACGCGGAGCTTTGCGAGGCCATCGCGGAAGTGAGGAAAGGCCAAGCCGACGACCTCGGCGGAGGCGTGTTCAAGAAACGCCTGGATAAGAACCGGCAGCGAAGCATCATCGTTGCTGCGGGGCGGCGCTACTGGGTTTACGCCTACCTCTTTGCGAAGAAGGATCGGGCGAACATTGAGGATGACGAGCTGAAGGCGTTTCGCAAACTGGCTGATCTCTACGCCGCAAAGACGGATGTCGAGCGGGAAGGAACTGAAAACCAAAGAACTGATGGGGATTTGCAATGACCGCGACGCGTAAGTTCAAGAGCGACGCCTTTGAGGCGGTCCACAGCGCCGCCGCCGGCATGTATCGCGCCGGCACAATCAATAAGGCCACCATGCGTGACTTTGATGAAACCTGCCTGGCCGTCACGCCGGCCATCACACCAGCGGCGATCAAACAGCTCCGCGAGACCAACAAGGTCAGTCAGCCGGTGTTCGCCCGCTACCTCAACACGAGCGAAAGCACGATCGAGAAGTGGGAGACGGGTGCCAAGAAGCCGAGCGGCGCTGCGCTCAAGCTACTCGCCATCGTCCGGAAGCACGGGCTCCAGATTCTGGCTTAGCCCATGTCTCTGCCGCAACGCTGTTGCCTCGGCCCAGGGTCGTCGGCCTTGGTCCGACATCGAAGAGAAGGATGATCTCCACGGTGGCATGACGGCGGACCGAAAGGGGGCAAGCAGAGTTATCGGACGGGTATACCCTACCGAGGCCATCCGACGAGACATCGAACCGCGTCTCATTTGGGTGGATTTTCGATATGCGAGACTATAAAGTCCAATGGTCTAGAGCCTAACGAGACGATTGCGCCACTCATGTCCTCCTACGGCTACGCCCGGGTATCGACCCTCGATCAGGATCTCGCCATTCAGCGCGCCGCGTTGAAGGCGGCGGGCTGTGAGGTGATCCGTGCTGAGAAGGGCAATGGCACGCGCCGCGATGGGCGAACCGAGCTGCAGGTGCTTCTCGACTTCCTTCGGGCCGGCGACATCCTGATGGTGACCCGCATCGACCGCTTGGCGCGGTCGCTCAAGGACCTTCAGGACATCGTGCATGAACTGAAGGCGAGGGGCGTCGCGCTGAAGGCAACCGAGCAGCTGATCGACACGGGCACCGCGGCGGGCAAGGCATTCCTCGATATGCTCGGTGTGTTCGCTGAGTTCGAGACTAACCTGCGACGTGAGCGGCAATTGGAGGGCATCAGCGCGGCCAAGGCGCGGGGCGTCTACAAGGGCCGCAAGCCCTCTATCGACGCTGCCGAGGTCCACCGGTTGCGGACGGAAGAAAAACTCGGGCCGGCGGCGATTGCCCGCCAACTCGGCATTGGCCGGGCCAGTGTCTACCGTTTGCTCGGCAAGCACACCGCCGCCGTCACCACGAACGGGAGCGGCCATGCCAATCAAGCCTGAGTTGCGCTGGTTCTATCCAATCGATTGGCCCGAGATCAGCCGGCGGGTGCGTTTCGAACGTGCCGGCGGTCTGTGCGAGGGTTGCGGTCGACCGCATGGTGAAGGCATCTGCTGCCTGCCTGACGGCCGTTGGTTCGACCCGATGCAGAACACCTGGCGAAACGGGCGTGGCCGGCCGGCGCGATGGCCGGATGTCGAGGACGCAGCGCAGATTCGGTGGACCCATGTCGTTCTGGCCGCCGCGCACCTGGACCATAATCCCGGCAACAACACCCTTCGCAATCTCAGGGCGCTGTGCCAGCGCTGCCATCTACTACATGATCGCTCGTATCACCTGGAGCGCCGGCGGGTCACCTACCTTTTACGGCGGGCCCTCGGGGACCTGTTCCTTGGTCCGTACAACTCCAATTCTGCGCTCCAGGACTGGGGATCGAAGGGGTCAACTGAGAAGGGTCGCCGTTACGGCCTGCGCAGGATGGTCCTGGCTGGACACCGCCCTCAAGCCCGCCGCTACGCGGCCCCCTTCGGGGCTTTGGGGCCTGACCGCGCCGCCCAGCAAGTACTTGAGCTTGGAGTGCCGTAAATGACGGAATGTCGGCGTCCACGGTCGATGCGGTGGCCGCCGGTTCGGCCTCATCATCTCTGCCCAATTTCGCTGGACATTTCCGAGTTGACAGAAAGGACCGCAATCAGAGAAGGACGTTATGTTACTCTAAAGCGATAAAGGACGACGAAACACAAACTGAGCCCGAAACGCCAACCAACGCGGTGACCGTCGCCCGATCGCGCGCCGCCGCCGCCGCCGCCGTGGTGTCGGCCAGCGTCGTCATCCCGGCGATTATCGCCGATGCCGGCGACGCAGCTGCGCGCCGCCTCCTGGAGTTCTTTGGCGTCACCATCCGCAACGGGAACACCCGCGCCGCCTGCCTGCATGCGGCCGGAAGGTTCTTCACTTTGTGTGAGCGCCACCACCTGGACCAGCTCGCCGACATCGAGTCGCTGCACGTGGCCGCCTACATCGAGGTGCTCGGCAAAGACTTCGAAAAGCCGACGGTCAAGCAGCATTTGGCCGCCATCCGCATGCTGTTCGACTGGCTCGTCACCGGCCAGGTCGTCGCCACGAACCCGGCCCATGCGGTTCGCGGGCCGAAGCACGTCGTGAAAGCAGAACCGGGTCAGGCGTTTCCGGTACGATGAATTTTTCCCAAGCCGTCCACAGCGCGGCGAGGCTCGGCGCAAGTAGAATACCCGCCAGCGCCATGCCGACGCGGGCGCGCTTTCGCGCCGTCCAGCCGAGCGCCACAAGAATGAGAACGTTGATCGACGTGTCTTCAAGAAAGTCGATGCTGGCGGCAAATAACGAAGCGGAGCCGATCACCCGCGCGACAGTGAACTCGATGCTGAAATAGGCGAGGTTCAGGATGGCGACGAGCCGAACGACCTGCCTGAGAGCCTGACCGGAAAAGAGGTTGAGTGATTTCAGTGGGTTGTGATTCCGTAGGTTTGCGAGACACGACGGAGCCACAGATGCCCTGGACTGAAATCACTCGCCCGCACTATCAGCGTAAGCGTCCGGCCTTCCCGTAGCGCTACCCTCGGGGCGTGATGTTCCAGGGTAGAAGCGCATCGATTTTGTTGATTGTGTGCCCCACGGCGATCTTCGCTAGAACGTCGCGCAGATAGGTCTC
>Ga0209915_1001559_pt1 | contig 31333 bp, 46 predicted proteins | sample ThiBiot_750_plan_FD_183952 | JGI IMG/M metagenome (GOLD analysis project Ga0209915, IMG submission 183952) | Wastewater bioreactor microbial communities from Cape Town, South Africa - Thiocy_cont_750_plan (SPAdes) | ecosystem: Engineered > Bioreactor > Thiocyanate-remediating > Anaerobic-Aerobic... | reverse complement strand
TAATGGCATCAACAGCACCATCGACAAAGAGACAATCATTTTTTAGTAGAGGACCCTCTTCCCATCTTATCCCTTCATTTTTTCTATGTAACTTTTTCAAATCGTGTTTTTTATTGTAAGGATTTTTCAATAAACTATTTTCTTCACAACGAATCCTTTAAACATACATCTCATACACGAAGAGAAACAATTCTTTTTTTTTCTATTATATCATTTTTAACTTTGATTCGATTTCTCCTATTACTAAAATATTTTTCAATTGAATGATACGTTTTTATCCTGATTTATTAAAATTTTCTTCGCTCAAATTAAAAAGCAACTATTGTATATCAAACCTCTACCGTTGAGGGTGAGGACAGGCTATTGAATAAGAAAACTCAGCACTCAAAATCGATTCGTCAGTCTTTTTGTAAATTATGGAAGTTAAAACGTCATAAAATTGATGAACTTGTTGAAAATAAAATGAAAGCAACGATGCGAAACGAAAAGGGCGTATATGGCGACATTATCGATGAAGTAAAAGATTTTTCTCATAAAAAGAGTACTACTCCAAACTTACCTCCCAATCTTTCATTACTATTGCCTATCAAATCAAAAACACGCAGTAGTAACAACGAAAATAGTGATAGTAATAAAATGTAATACAAAAAATGAACCTAAGGAAGAAATTTTGTTTGCGTTCAGCGCAGGCGAACGGAAGACCGCACTTAGTCAAAGTAAGAAATGGATGAATTCAGATTGGACAAAAATTTTCTCGTACGCTCAAAACAACAATTAAGGAATAGTACAACGGTGAGAATGAGAAATTTGGATCCTCGGAATATTCGATCCAATCGTCGATTATTACCAAACAAAGAATACAATACTTGAGTATTTTAAAAATTTTTCAAAATGACCAGAAGGATTTCATCTACTAAATATATAGTCTCATGACAAGAGTACATTTTAAATATCTTTATTTCATCGAATTGATCAACATTTTAATTTATACTATCGATTATCCATTCGACTGATATCGATTTGTTCATCGACAATTAACAAACATAACTTCATAATTCTATTGATTCTCATTATTCTTTTTCACTGTTGTAGAAGATTAGAGACATTTTCGAACTCCTAAGTAGCAATATATACAAATATCTCAACAATATATAGAAATGAACTGAAGAAATGTTACAGGCCTAATTGAAATGCGACAAAGTAGTTGTACGTATCGTCATTTGTTTTGAATAAAGCACAAATGTTTGAGTAATTTTCGCAAATAAAACCGGCGCAGATGTCACTAAGTTCGCAAAATAATATTGAAGAAGGCTCTTCATAACGTTTCAATTGGGTAATAGTCTTCACCGAGTCTTTCACAATGAATTTGAAATTACATCTCGTTCGTTCAATCAATACCATATATATAATATTGAATTTTCTTTATCGTGTCAAATATGGCTAATAGCGAAAAGAGTGTTCTCGATCGATTTAAAAAACGTTTAAATTCACTTGATTATACATCGTTGGATGAAAATAAATATGATCAAACATATTTTCAAAAAGTTGGTCTAACTAATGTTGATATTCGTCCATATCAATTACATGGCATTCGATGGCTCATCGAACGCTACGAAGCAGGACATGGTGCAAGTGAGAAAGACAGAGAGAGAGAGACAGAGAGAAGAACTAAAACTTTCTTCATCTAGTTCTTAGCGATGAAATGGGTCTTGGAAAAACATTACAAGTAAAAAAAGATATCTTTGATTTGAAACAAGAGAGAGAGATCAATCATCTGTTTAGACTATTGTATTTCTATTATACGTCTGTAAAATAAAAAATCAATCACCATGTTTAATTCTCAGTCCATTATCAGTTTTACAGAATTGGACAAGTGAATTAGCGAGGTAAATCCTTAGGTAAATAAAATCATAGATTGACTATCGATTTTCATAGATTTGCACCGAATTTGAAAGTTGAAGTTTTCACTGGTGCTAAAGACGAACGACACGGTCTTGCTGAACGAATAAAGAAATCAAAATTTGACATTCTATTAACGACTTATGAATATATTCTCAAAGATACGTCATTTTTTCAAACATTTTCATGGAATATTTTACTTATCGATGAAGCACATCGAATCAAAAATTCTCAATCACTTCTTCATACGACTCTTTTAACAGTTTGCATTGCTTCTTTCTTTCGACTAAAAAAATATCGAATCAATCATTGTTCTATAGTTAAACACAACCTGTCAAATTCTTCTTACCGGTACGCCAATACAAAATAATCTCGTTGAACTCTACTCACTCTTATCATTCGCTATTCCGAATGTATTTCATTCGAGAAATCAAGATGAATTTGTTGAATATTTTCGAAATGTGAATACAGATGATGGTAATCATTTGCTAAGAAACAGAAAACATGATTTAAATTTGAATTTAGAACGAAAGAAGATTTTAATCGATCTTCTGAAACCATTTGTTCTTCGTCGATTGAAACGCGATGTACTCGTTGATTTACCCAAGAAAAGTGAAGTCATGATTTTTCATGATCTATCCAAGATTCAAAAAGATCTTTACAAAGCTATTCTCACCAAAAATCGATGTAAAAGAAGTCCGAAATGCAAATGATCAATCGTCTGATTTGTTTTGTAGCAATTTTCGGCACGAGTGAAGCGGCTAGTAAAACAAGTTTAGTGAATATCATGATGCAATTACGAAAGACAATTGGTCATCCATATTTATTTCCTGGTATTGAACCAGAACCATTCGAAATTGGCGAACATTTAGGTAGAAATGGTTTTTTTCTTAATAAAGAAAGAAAATGCATCATGGATGTTTTTCTAGTTGAAGCAAGTGGAAAACTACATATATTAGATCATCTTCTCGAGCATTTATATAAGAAAAAACATAAGGTTTTGTTATTCTCACAATTTACAAGTGTTTTGGATATTTTACAAGATTATTTGACTTATCGAGAGATTTACAAATATGAACGTAAGATGAATTGTAAAATAAGAAACGACTTCATGTTGATTTGAATAGGTTTGGATGGTTCTGTAAGAAGTGAAGAACGATTTTTAGCAATCAATAATTTCAATGTTAATGATGACACATTTATTTTTCTCTTGAGTACAAGAGCAGGTTTGCGTTCCGAAGAGTTCAAATCGTTTTATTAATTGAATATATTTTTTTTTGGTAAGGTGGTGTTGGTTTGAATCTTGTCTCTGCTGATACAGTTATATTTTATGATTCGGATTTTAATCCTCAAAATGATTTACAAGCTGCTGATCGTTGTCATCGTATAGGACAGAAGAGACCCGTGAGAATTATTCGTCTTGTTTGTCAAAATTCATTCGAAGGTTCGAAAAGAAAAAGCAATTGATTTGAATAAACAATTTCAATTGTAGAAGTTATCCTTCGACGTGCCGAAGCGAAATTAAAACTCTCGAAATCAATCATGGAAAACAATGAATTAGCATCTGGCATCGAGACAAAAACCGAGGTACACACAATTCACTCTTAGAACAAGAAATAATTCTCGTTGAGTTTAGCTTCAAGATGTTCTTCGTATTGGTATTGATCAATTATTAGACGAAAGCAAACAAATGGATTACAAACAAATTGATTTCGCTAAAATTCTCGGTCAAACAGATCGAAATGGTCATTGGCGTGATATCGAAGATAATTCTCAAAATATGGACGAACAAACAGGTTCAAACGAGGACAATATGTATATGTTCGAAGGTGTTAATTATCGAGAAGTGACACAGAAAGCTGATGTTGATTTATTCGATCGATTGGTTTTGAATGATGGTGAATCGAATGTGCTCGAACGAACTCAACGAAGACAATTGAATGACGAGGAGAAAGCAGCACGAACAGCGAAAATGTTAGAAACAAAAGCTCGACGAAAGCAAGAAATAGTTCGCGAAAAAGAATTTGATCTATTCAGAGAATGTGAACGATTGTGTTTTTTTTTAGGAAGAAGCGGAACGACAACGTGAAGAAAGACGACGAGCTAAATTACAAGAACTATGGAAAGCGAATAATTATCAATCGACTCGAGTGACCGACTCAGATGATGAAGACAATGAAGAAGAAATAGCCGATGAACAAACGAAAATTCATTATGTATTCGGTGATGTCATGAAACCAGAATTTCACGGAGAAAAATCGATTATTTCCGTGCATTGTGTTGGTAAGAGAGAACGACAAAAATAGACTTTCGATTGATCATTTCAATGATTCATATAATTAGATGATTCTGGTCGATGGCCATTGAAAGGTGTATTTGTTTCGATTTCTCAACGATCGAAACAACCTGAAAAACAATATATTCTCGCATCGAAAATGAACGATATTCATCTAGGTGATACACATTTAATTTCACTTGAAGATTGTACTCTTGATGACGACACATCCTATGAACATTATGTTGCATTGATTGTTGCTCAACGTCAAAATAAATTCAATTTCTCAGCACTTCAATCAGGTAGAATAACAGACGAACGAAGAGAAGATTTTGCGATTGAATCATGCGGAATATTATTTTTAGCTTTGAAAAGTTTAGCAAAATCAGCACGAGCAATGAAAGCAAGTGTTCATCTACCTCGAATTGGTGTCGGTTCGACAGGTTTCAATTGGTATGGAACGGAGAAATTAATACAAAAATATCTGTCATCTCGTGGTATTCCAACGTATATCTATTATTTTCAACGAAATAAAAAACGAAAACTGAGTCAACACTTAGACGTTCATTTGCCGAGTTATTTCTCTAATTTACATTTATTTTTTCATGATATCGACGAACAAACAGTCAAACGATTAAAACGTTTTGTTTATGCGTATGTTGACTGAATTGAAAAGTTGTTAAAAGAAAAATGTTTTTTTTTGTTTTTTCATAGTTTCGATGGCCAGATCGATTCAACAATCGATTCAAATACAACAACACATATTCTCACAACAAGCAATTGTCACGATCAACTCGCTCTACAAGATGCTTGTCCGCAAGCATCAATTCTCAATATCGAATGGCTCGATGCTTGCATTACAAATCAAACAAAACTCAATCCAGATCCGTACAAATTTTGATTAATTTCTTGTCAATACAATTTATTGTTAAATAAAAAAAAACATCACAATTATTAGCGTATTGTTGTTTGTTCATCATCATCTTCTTCTCATATATTCAAATAGCAATAAAAACTTTCTTATAATACATAACACCTGCAATTACTATCCACCACACAACTCCGTAAACATGTAGTGCAAGTAATTTCGAATGTGTTTCTTCGACTTTAAATTGAATTGGAAATTTATCTGAGCAAAGTTCGTGTCCACAATAGATTACAATTGAATTCATTCCTAACCATAGCCATGGTTCACCTGTAAATATTTTATAAACATCAACTAATAAATAGAGTATTGTTAGAATAAGAAAAGCTAATGATGCGAGAACGAATATGAATGATAATGACCATAGATTTTTGTTAATTGGTATCCAACTATCTGATTGACCACCTTTCGATAGAAGTAAACCGAAAAATGCACAGATTGCACCCGAAACAAGCCATTGTACGCAAACGCGACGAACACGAGTTGAATAAACAAAACTGTGACTGGCTTGAACGCCAAGATAGCAGAGCAATGTTCCGGTTAAAGTGCCCAAAATACCTTCAGGATCGTAGGGAACCTTTGTGTTATAAATCTCATGACAAGTTGGATCGTTATATGTATGATTAACTCCTAATATTAATCGATCAAGATAACCAGCAAATCCTAAAAGATTAATTTTCAATAATACGTATAAAATTAATCAACAAATTTCAATTTAACCTCCTGTACAATTTATATATTTTCCATCTTTATGTTTGCCACCTGGTCCTAAATAACCACTTTCACAGTTTTCGAATGAAGGTATAAATGTTAACAAAACCCATGTTAAAACTATAAAACATATAGTTAACCATTCAGGCCAAAATTGTAAAACTGTTGCGTTTAATTCAGCTAGTATCGGTTGATGTACATCATCACCTATCGGAAATTCTGATGACTGAGTTTCTTGTTCAGCCCTATCAAAAATTAGAACGATAATTGCTGTTATCATATAACACAAAGCTAAACGTTGTAAAACACCAAGAATTCGAATATTATCAGGATACTCATAACCGCCTTGTAACAACAATCCTTTAAAATACGAATTTATTCATCAAAAACTAGATTTAATCTTGTGATTTTACCCAAGATAAACAAAGTTATGCCTCGTCGAATGATTTTCAGGGCTATGCGGACTTTTGTTATTTTCTTTTTGACAAGTGCACGTTGCGATAGAACAATCGATACACCCATCATCCAAACGAACCATGGAAAAACAAGATCTGCTAGTGTTAATCCATTCCAAACTAAAATAACAAACACATGCAAAAGATTGCCCCGTTTGGTAATATCAATTTACTGGAATGATTGAAGAACCAATAACCACCGCCTGTAGTGAATAGATAAAATTCATTTTTAGCAAAGAAGAAAATTTGTTAGTTCATACCGCCGTAATTAACAAAAATCATGACCATCAATGAAAATCCTCGGAATGTATCCAATGATTTCAAACGTTTCGGCAAAACTTTCGATATTCGAACTGTATTATTCGATGAACGAGTCGAGCCAACCAACGGTAATTCACTGATCGATGTTCTCATACCGAATAGATCTTCAGGAATACTTTCATTTCCTATCAATGATGGTGCTCGTTGACTCGATTCTGATTCAGTCGTTGCGTTTATTGCCGGTGGTGTTCGATGATGACCGATGTTATTTAATATTCTTCCTATATGTTGACTATTGTACATATGATGACACAATTGAACGATTAAAACAAAACAGCAAATAAATAAAATCATACAGATCACTGGCGTCCAATAGTAACCCGATTCTTTCGTTTGAACGATTTGACAATCAATTTTACCGTCTTCTTTCAACGAAACTTCCAATGAATATGAACCATGCTCATCGAAACTATAGTAATCGATTCTACATAGATGTGACGCATCATTATCATTCGAACTATTATAAATTTCAAAAGTATATGGAAAAGTCGTCGAAATCTTCGTTGTTTGACTTCCATTCACTGGCACATCATTTGAAAACAATGGTTCAAATCGACATCCTTCACAAACTAGTAAATTATATTTGCAACGGATTACATCTGGATAATTCGTATTATTCAATGTGAAATATGCTTTATCCATGCCTAATTGTTGTGTTCGACCATAGTCAAATACACTGAGAAGATAAAAGATCAATAATTCAATATGAATTTTCATTTTTTTTTTTCGAAATGATCTAGAAAATAAAATAACACAACGAGTTGTTGTTTGTTTCGAGATAGACATTTGCTATGAAATGTTTTGTTTAAAATGAAAAAAAAGATATCCCGCTTGACTTATTATCAGTTTGTTTTTATTCAAAAAATCAACAGAGAATGTGTACCAGTACTTTCTTATCTAACTAAGACAACTTCTTTGTTTCTCTTCGATAGTTGCTACAGTTCGTTTGAAGTAAATCTTATTGATCATATGTAGTTTAGTATAATATAATATATATATATATATTTGATTTCAAAGAAAATGTCTTTTAAAAAACAACAAACAAACAAACAATACAATAAAAATTCAAATGACTATGAGTTTGATTTTGGAAAATATTTGAGTAGTAATGTTTGTCGACGTCGTTCGACAATATGTCGTTGATTTTCGATATCCTAAAAAGAATTTATTTTCGTTTTGTATTTTGTGAATCGAATGAACTACGCATACTCCTCGATTGTGAGTTGTTGATCGTTCGATTTGATAGGATAGATTCTCGATTTCGACTTCTAATTGTGCTTGAATATTCTCAAACTAAATTCGAAATAGAAATGAATCACTGCGTTGAATTTGAACTTACAAGATTTCGATCGACTGTATCTTCTTGATAGTAAGCATACGGATATGTGTACATTAATGTATATCGAGCCTAGGATGAAAATTGATTTGAATTCTATTGAATAAAACCGCGTGAGTTCTACTTTAGCTAAAGAATCAGCTGCTTTTTCGAGATATTGCCAATCGATATACGTTCCATTTTGTGCGTTGATATTCTGTTCGATTTTTTCTAAAAGTTTTGCACGAGTTTGCTCTTCAAGTTTCAAACTTCGCTGATGATTATCCCACTAGATAATAAAAACAATCGAAACTATCTCTCAAAACAATGTTTTTGTTCATTTACACGTTCGAAATAATGCAAATATTTTTTCAATGCTTCGCGTGCTCGACTTTGTTTCGTTTCTAATTGTGATTGAGGTTGACCACGATATTTCGAGCATTCGTAGTAATTATTTTCATGAGTTTTCCAATCTAATTCAAAGGAAATTTCGATTGAAAAATGAGAGAAATTGCAGCACAAAAGTCTACCTCCGAGACACATCCAACAAAAATGATGATTGCAAGAAAAACAAGACTAAAAAAAACTCAAAGATGTTTTTATGCTTTTATCGTCATGCTTACCATGTGATTACAACCTAAAGTAAACATTTCCAGAAAATCATTTTATTCATATTTGTAAATTTACCTCCGTTTTTTTCAATGCAAACTTTACATTTCGGACAATCTTTCGTATTTGCTGATATATAATTTGCTGTTTCTGAGTCCTAAAATATCAACAAAAATCATTGATCAATATATATGATCGATTGTCAATGAGCAGGTTTTACATCTCGGCATTTATTAAACCAATTTCTCATTATATCACAACTAGCCGGTGCATGATAGTTCAGCGAACATTGAAAACAAAATTTCAGATGACATAATTCACATTCGACTTTGCCTGGAATAGGCTTATCAATAGCTTCGAATACTCGGTCGCACGAGCCCGCACATAATGTGATTTGAGGATTATTCTATTGAACAACAAATTGTTCGAATAAATAAATATGTAAAAATCAAAATTCGATTTACTTTTATCATAGATTTAACAACTAATTTTTTGTATAATTCTTTATGACTATCTGACGATAAATGTTCGAGAATAAAACTAAAATTATCGAATAAAATATATGAAGAATATTGTTTGTTGAATCGGTTTGTTTTACTTTTGTGGAATTCGTACATCACATTTCATACATTCGATATCTAAATTTTGATTTAGACAAATTTTTAAAATGAAAATCTTTTCGTTTTTACTGAGATAATTATGAGATTGAAATTTCATTTCGATATATTGCGTCCAACAATCATGACAAAACGCATGATTGCATATTAACGATTGAAAATTCGATTGACTTTTGACACAAATCGAACAGATCGCTGGCGATGACGATGATGTATGAATATATGAATTCGAGAAGATCGTCGGTTCGAAACGCGCTTGAATTTCTTTGAACGATAGAACAAGATATTCGAATTGTTCAGGATCATGATTTGTATTGTTCATATTCGTTGTATAATTATTGTTATTATCATCTTGAAATGGATCTGTATCATCGTAATACGTTTCATAGCAATCATCATCTAGTTCAACAGAGCAAAATCATAAATAGATTTCAAGTTGAATTCATGTTTAGCTTACCGATTGCATCGCTATCGTATTCGTTTTCACTCATTTGACTTCGATCAATGACAATTACGAGACACAAGGATATATGGTTATATGTGAAGATCAAATCAGAATAAATAAAAACTCATTTATTTAGAGAAGAACCAAAGAGATTTCGTCGCATAGATGTCAGTAATCATCGATATTATTTATTTATTATTATTATCATCATCATCTACAGAAAATTTATCTTTTTCACAGAATATTATAAAAACAAAACTATAGCATAAATAAAAAAAAACACTAAATTTTTTTCAAATATTCGAATAAACTCTAAATAAAGAAATACATTTTTTTTCGTGTCTTGTTAAAATAAAACATACGGCTACACTTGTATTTGAAGCGATTTCGTCTCGATCATCATCAGGTAGAATTGAGAATGATTTCTCAAGTGCATGAGCTTGATCAATGGCAGCCTTTGTTTGACTAAGTCGAACGATTTTCTTTGGTGTTGATGTCAAATCGTTTGCAGCTGGCGGTGGTAGCATTCGTTTTTCTCTGCAGCACAAAACGAATCTTGTTCTTTACCGAATACTCAAGGAAATCGAACAAACCTTGGATTAGGTTTTGTTGTATTGTTTGGTAGCGAAGCTTTCGTTTGTGTTGCTAATGGATGTGTTATGGGTCCTGTTCGACGGATAGCTGTTGGTCGTGGTGATGGTTGCGATGGTAATGGACCTTGTTCAAGACGTTTGATCTTTGCGTCCTGAGAAAACGAAATATTTGATCGTTGAAATTGAAGTGATTTACTTTTTCGCCCATCGATGAACGTAATGATGTGAGAAGATTTTGATTTTTTGATAAACGTTCTTCGAGTGAAATCTATGAGAGAAAACCGATGAAGAACTCGGTGAATAGTCGTTTACAGACCACTTTAGCTTTTAATTCTTCGATTTCTTTGTCTTTTTCTCCAATTTCGATATTTGTTGCTTCGACAATTACATCTTTCTGTTTGATTTGTTCATTTCTCTCGTCCTAAACGAAAACAAATCAGTTGATTATCTCAAATATCACTCTCTATCGATTCTGCTACCGTTTCTTGAATTAACATATGATTCTGTGCTCGTAATTCTTCATTTTCTTTGGTTAATTGTAGAATTTCTTCTTCACTAAGATCCTAAACCACAAAACATCAATTCTCTTCTATATTTACGTTTAAAACAAACAATTTTTTCTAATAAATCATCGTGTTTTTCTTTCAATTCGTCGAGATTTGTTTGTTTCTCATGAATCATTTGACTTTGTTCTTCGAAACGATGTTCGTATTCAATCTAAAATAAAAACAAGAACTAATTTACAATGAAATGTCGAAAGACTTATCTACCGATTGTTTGGCATAATCAGCAATTTGCTTTTGCAAATCTCCTTGTGTTTTGTCGATTTGAAGATGAAATTGATTGATTTCATTTTGTAGATCAATATTCTTCGATTTTAATTCTTCGATTTCGTTTGTTGAAGTTTTCTAATTCGAAAAAGAAAGAAGTTATTGAATGAATGAATATTCCACCGTACGATTTGTTCGAGTAATTGTTCGCTTTGTTTCTCTCGAAGTTGATGAATTTCAGAAGATTTTTCATGGAATTCATTGATTTGTTGTTGTAGTTTAAAGATTTCTTCTTGATTTCCGTCCTAGAAATGATTTATTTTCGTGATCATAAAAATCAAAACTCGTTTGGTGAATACAAACAATTTTTAGAACTAATGAATCGATACGTTTTTGTAGCTGTTCGATTTCTTGATTTTTCTCGTTAAGTTTCGATTGACTTTCATTTTGGATTAATTCGATTGTTTGTTTCGATTGATTCTAAATAAATAAGAAGCCAATACCCTTCGAATGAAATTCAAATTTAAAACTCAACGATTTGTCCGTTTAATTCGTTGATTTTGAATTGGGAATTTATATTCGTCGATTGTAATTGATTGATTTCATTTTCATTTACAACCTAAAAAACCTTTGTTTTTCGAATATGAAAAGTGACTTTTTAACCAACAAGTTTATTTATCAATTCGACAATGTATATTTGTGATTGATTATTCTCTTCAATTTGCTTTTGAAGATCAATTCGAGCTTGTTCGTAAAGTTGTTCGACTGATTTCAATTGAGATTGTACTAAGAAAAGAATCACCAATCGAAAAGTATAGCATTTCCTTTTTTTTTCTTCGTTACGATTTTGTAATTTCGATTCGATTGTTGAATCCATTCGATCAGCAAGTGATTTGACATTACGTTCTTGATGTTCGTACAAACGTTCGAGATCGACACGAACAAATTCACCTATTGAGAAAACCTTTGATATTCAAAGATGATGAACAATAGACTAACATACATTGTGAAACAGTTTTTTCAAGTTTTGTCACATTTTTTTTGAGAACATGATGAAGTTCTTCTAATTTAGCAACTCTACATAGAAAACGAAACTGAGAATGAAAACGATTTGTTCTAATGAATCTCGAACTTTTTCTCAAGTAAAATTTCGTTTTGTTTCATCGAATTAATTGTTGTTGTTTGTTGTTCAATTTGAATCTAAATAATAATCGATTGGTAAACTATCAAAATTCAAGTCTACGCGATGCGTTACAATTGAGTCATTGAGTGATTGTGCTTGACGTTGATTAATCAATTGTAATTTTTGTAATTCTTCATTCTGAATTTTCGAAAGAAAAATGAAATTCTACATTCGATTTTGAGCACAAACTTTTTCGTTCATTGCTGAATCGTACATTTGCCGCCAACGTTTGAGTCCGTTGAGTTCTTCATGTAATCGATTTGATGAATAGGATGACATCGCAAGAAGTGTTGGTGTCGATGCACCAGACATACGATCGACTGGCGATGAAGACATGGTTGATATTAATGAAGAATTAGAGTTCGTTAATTGAACAGGAAACGACGTCCGGCAAACCCGCCGGGGATTTTATGTCCTCCCTCGATGTGTTCAATAGGAAAATTTATTTGACTTTTTTTGTATAGAAAAATTTGAAATTTGTTTGTTGCCTCGAGTTTATTATTTTTAGAAAAAAAAACGAGTCAAATTTACTTAGATGTCGCTCGAAGAAATGCGATTCATTCGTCTATAGTTCGGTCAAGGAGAAAAAAGAAGAGAAACAATTTGTTTCCTACATAGATTGATGCTTTAGTCTGATTGCTAATGTATATTTAACAACATCTTTTTTTTTCCTTTGTGTTCATTTTGTCGAGAAGAAAACAAAACGTGATGAGTTCGACATTGATCAGCACGAGTAATGGTAGTCCCGATTGTGGCGATCATCTACCATCGTTTACTGAACCATCATCGATTCATTCAGCTTTAATCAATGAAATTTACGATGTACCAATGAGAGAAATCAGTCGACCTCTGTTATCAGTTCTCAACGAAGATAAAGTTCAGTCATTAATTCAAACAATTCGAGTAAATATCGACGAAATACCTCCGATCGATATTCTTTGGTACGAAGCACCTAACTCAGGAAATAACTATTTTTTTGCTATGGGCGGTTGCCACCGTTGGGAGTATGTATCGTCAAAGAAACAAAAACAAATCATCATTCATTCGTTTTCCTAGAGCTCATCAACGTTTAAATCTTCTGACAATTCGAGCAAAATTGATTCGAACGACATTAAACGACCTGCGAGTCTATTTCGGCTCGTCGTTGCCTAATTTGCAATAAAAAAAAGCTTCTTTTTTTTTCTATTAAATATTTATTCTTAGTGTTCGATTCTATTCGCTTTTGTTTATCGATATTTAAAATAAATGAATAATCTTTGTTGGGTTTTAGATAATGTCGACACCGACGACAACAATCGAGCCGAAAAAAGAATCACTCGGCATTTCAGCTGCTCTGATTTTGAGTTTAGTCGGTTTAACTGTAAGACAATCAGAATGAGTGTGCATAAAAACAAAGTTGAATTGTCGGACTTTGTTTTTGTTTTGTCTAGCTCTTATTGGTAATTGCAATTTTGATTAAACGAGAAATACGTCGAGGCAATGTCAAATCGAAACGTGATGGACATTTTTGGTGGTGTGAATTCTTTCGGAAGGTAAATCGAAAAACAAAAAGAAAAAGATCTGATTTCTCTGTTGAAATAGTATATCGATTCAAAATCAGCAAAAGACGGGAAAATGCCAGCGAAAGTTCGTCCTCCATGGCTTCTCGTTGGTCATCATGAATTACCCGCTCAATACTACACAAAAAACGGTACATTCGCTGAAATAAAAACAAAGCCTTTTCCAATTGAAGTTTTTAGAATGTCCACAATACATTGCTCGAATGTTTACGATCGATCTGTATACTGTCTTACGTTAGTTGTTGAATGAGACATTCAAGCAAAATCATGTGTGATTTTTATTTAGAAAACACTTGTCGAGAAATATTTTCTGATCTCGATTCGAATCATTCATTTGAATCATATTTAATCACGAATTATCCGTCATTGAATGACACAGTTCATACATTTCGACGATTAAAAGTTCGTGCCGAAGTCGATTTAGTTGTATGTGAATTTCATTGTTTTCTTTTCGTTAGAAAACTAATTTTTGATTTTCAGCCGTTTACTCTCGATGAAACTAAACGTACAATTGAAATTTTCAATGAAATTCTACAGAAATTATCTGATTTTGTTCATAATTCTTATATTCGTGAACGTGAGGTCGATCTTGATCTATTCAATCAACTCGATGATCAAGTTCAAATGAGTTCGAAATATATTCCTCTATTACCTAAAGATCTGTGTCAAATTCCTCTTCGACCAACCGATGAAGATTCGCTCGGCAATCGAAACAAACGATCGAGATCCAAAGGTCGTTTTCCTTTTCATTTACCATCATTTCTACATAAGAAAAAATTCTTCTCATCGAAATCATCGAATACTCCAGCACAAATTCCAGCAGATTATCGAAATCGTATGATCGATGAAGTCTGAAATGAAATCTATTGTTGTCTGTTTAGAATCACTAACAACTATGGAGAATTCATTTGATGATTCGAATCAACAAACTCGTCATCGAGCGAAACGTTCGACAGACATCGATGCAATACCTCTAGTCGAATTTCATGATGCACATTCGAATTCAACAACATTTGCATCAGATACGGAACAACAGACATAAACAAAAACTGTCTCCTATCGTTTTTTTGTACAGCAAAAGAAAATAATAAAAAAACGAATATTTAGTTTTTTGTTCTTGTGAATTAATAAATTCGAGTCTATTTTCAAAGAACTGGATCGGGTGTATCGGTTAGAATCATTGGCGAATCAAGAATAGTTATTGTTGTGTTTATTTCTTCCACCTGCTGTTGATTAGTAATATCGTGTAAAGGTGTTTTGCTGTCATTTTCTTCATTTTTAATAACAGTTGTTGTTTGATAATGTAATTTTCGACTTTTTGAACGATTTCGAACGCCATTTTTTCTATCCATCATGTCTTCTAATGTTCCATGATCGAATGAATTCGTCATCGGCGCTATTGAAATATCTCTAACAGCTCGAAAGTTACCACAATTATTTAAATGTTCATTTTCTAAACGAAAATAATTCCAAATAAAACGTCGAAAGATTTCTAAAAGTCCAAAAATAAAACCAATCACAGACGCATATTCAGCTGAAAGACTACGAAAATGCATAAATATATTTATAATCCAAATATAACGAAGAACAAAATTCAGACACATAGCTGAATAATAATAAGATTTCGATGGATAAACAAGTTGATCACGAAGAAAACGATTTTCTCCGGGATTTCGACTGAAAAATCCCCAATCCATTAAATAATCCCACAAAAGTTTGTAAGTCGACGCAAACAATGAAATTCCTATCCAAAAGTATAAAAACGGATTGACCGTTGGATTATCAAGATAATTGACCATCGTTGCACGACGTAATGAATTTGCAATAAGAACAAAAAAGCCCGTTGCATATTTGCCTGCATTGGCTAAATGAGGAAATACCTGTTTCGTATCATGATACCGTCGTAAACATTGAGCAAAACGAAACCATGATGGTAACATCATGAATAACGTTTGCAGACCGATTTGTATACGACCATGACAAAGATAACTGTGCGTAGAAGGCTCGAAATGGCTTGGCCACCAGCTAACATCGTATGTATAGAAACAAACCATGTGTTGAATATCGAAGAAGATCATTTCTAAGGACGTGAGCTGATCAGCTAACCAAAAATCAGCGAAACTAACGTGATATAATGGTGCACAGATAACACGACCGAATGTTTTTAACAGCCAGAAACGTGCTTGAGGATAGAATGTGGGCGTTGGATTTAGAATAAAGAGAAGAATAAATGTGAGAAAACTTATTGGCTGAGCAAATGGATAAAAATCGTAGTAAAATGAAAGAATAAATGCAACAAAACTTAAAAACCAGAAAATAAATAAAAATGTGCCGATCTCAAGAAATTGCTGATAGGTAAGATGTTTTCGAGGATCGATTTCGAATATTAAAACATGATTGACACCTGATGCCGACCAACCATAGACATTAATGCCAACGAGAATAATATGAAGGAGAATAAGAAATGATGAACGATATAAAAATAGAGCTTGTCGCCAGGCTAACGGTTTTGCCGATTGACTATCATGAAGATTCGTACCGAGAAAAATCACCAATGGAAATAGAAGGATTAACATTCCTTATGAGAGAACGAGAGACAGTGATTTATTTGGAATTAAGAAAGATTTGTTTTTACCGACGAATATTCCAATTCGGAATGTAACAGCAAGCGAAGGCTGAGCTTCTAATGGTGGAACACGCAGACGTTTGAGAGCTCGAGCACGATCTCCTGATTCGAATGTATTGGTATACAGAGTTTCGACTTCATCGATCAATTCATCGACATGTCCAGTCTTATGAAATGGTGCTGCATCGATGTGTAATTTTCTAGAATGAAAACGAACGTTTCGTCAACATGAATAAAAAAAAGTATTTCTACCTCCAATTTTCACCCCGTTGCGTCGAAAATAATTTATCATGTTTTTTGAGAATCTTTCGAAAGCCCGTGTAATTTAATTGCTGATAATTTTGTAGCAAAATAAGCATGAGATAGAATTCACTGAATGCTAATTTCAAATCGGTTTGTTTTCGACGACTTCGTTTAAATACGGTCGTGGGAAAAATTCGTGTCGAAGTTGTTGTTGTTGTAGATGAAATACCCGCTTGATTATTCGTGGATTCATCGGGTGTTATCGACGCAAATCGAACTCGAGTTTGTCGAGGAAGATCGTCGGTGATTTCGGTTTCATTTTTCAATGCCGACCATCGTCTTACAGCTCTAGAAGATCACAGCATATCGAGAAAGAATAAATTTTCAAAACGAACTCGGCTAGTTTTTCAGCAAAGAATGTATTGATTTTCGTTGATTCTTTTTCACAAAACTAGACAAAGAACGAAATCATTGTTGATTTAGTTAAATTGACTTGTTTTTAAAGATTTTACTCGAAAGAATTGTTCGTCAATTCGACGAAAAAATTGTTCAGATGTTTCGTCATCATTTTCATCGACAAATATTCGAGCTTTTTCAACAGCTTGTGCAAGCAATTCTTTCATGTCATCATATCGAATATATTGAGATGACCATTCAGGTGTTATATGTGCTGATAAATGTTCAGCAAATTTCATCTTTGACTAATCGAGAAAAGTCTACGAAATGAAATCAAATGTACAGTATACAACGATATGATAGATGTCGTAGACAATGAGATTTTTTTTCATGTCGAAGATCTTTGTGATTCACACATAGCGCTATCAAGTTCTTTTTTTTTCTATGTATATTTAGTTAGAACATATTGAAACGTGATTTCCCGTGTAGATATATTCATATCATGATTTTAAACGTACTTTTTTTCGAAATTTTCACATTCTTTACTTCGTTTATTTACATTTATGATGCAAGTCTATCGTTCTCTTTCTTTGTAACTTCATTGGGCATATTCATTTGCAAAGGAAATTTGCCCCAAATTTCAATTTTCTCAAATTTATTTCGACTATTTCATTCTAACCCAAAACGTGAAAATAAATTTCATATTTTCCCTACACTAAAACGTTCGTTTGCATTTGCGTTGTTTCGTTCTACTCAATTGGATTGGTTTTGAACTACTCCAATTATATAACCGCTCTATCCACGGCTCGTCCATAAAAACAAAACACGCATATTCCTTTTTCTCTTTTTTCCTATCGTTTCAGTTATTTATTTATCGAGTCGAAACATATTCGATAGCACTTGAAATTTTTCATACGAATTCATTTTCGACAAATTATCCTCTTTTATTTTTCTCATTTCACTTGTATCACTAATTAGACGTTGTTGTTTTCATGACCATTACGCAACTGTTTGGAAAGAACCAACATTTCGTCAATGAGTCATTCATACATCTACCTTTGTCGGTCGTTTTTACTCATTAATTTATAAAGCTTATTACATTATTTAAGATTAACTCAAGCGAACATAAAAATGTCGCAGAAGGACTCACAAATGTCTTTAGGAGATGTGTGGCTCAAGGTATCCGAAGGTCTTGGACGAATTTATCAAATTCAAAGCATGTCAGCACAAGAATACATGGCACTCTATACGTAAAAACCCATTTATTTTCGAAATAAAATAAAGTTATTTCTTCGTAGTTATATATATGACTATTGTACAAATACCAAAGCGCAACAAATAGCATCGAGAGCAGCAGCTGCTAAGCCAGCACCACGAACAGCAGGAAATAATCGAACATCAGCTGCTGTTCAAGATGGAGCGAATATTGTCGGAGGAGAATTATATGCTAAATTGAAAAATCATCTCAAAACATATTTGGAAAACATTTGCGGAGTAAATTCGAGAGATGAAAATTGTCATTGAATTTGAGTTGTTTTTTTTTATTTCTATAGCAAGGAGTTGATTTACAAGGAGAAGATGTTCTTCGGTTTTATACGAATAATTGGGAACAATATCGGTTTTCTAGTAAAGTAACCAATGGTTTTTGTCAATATTTAAATCGACATTGGGTACGAAGAGAATTCGATTCTGGCAAACGTGATGTTTACGAAATATTCACTGTAAATATTTCTTTACGGAACTATGATTGTGAATTTCTCTTGAATATTTAGATGGCCATGGAAATTTGGCAAATAGTTATCTTTCAACCATTGAATAAACAAGTAACGTCAGCTTGTCTTGAATTAATCAAATCTGAACGTAAAAATGAAGTCATCAATACTCGATTGATCAGTGGTGTTATTCAAAGTTACGGTAAGACAAATCATTTGCTCAATGATTTCGTTTGTTCATTCGTATGATTGCAGTTGATCTCGGTTTTACTGAAAATCAACCAGCAACAAATAATAGTCATCCGATAACAACGCCAACATTGGCGATTTATAAAGATTATTTTGAACAACAATTTCTTCAAGACACCGAACAGTTCTATCGTCTTGAAGCAACAACATTTCTTCTTCATAATTCAGTGACTGAATATTTGAAAAAAGTTTCTCAACGTCTCGATGAAGAAGTTCATCGTGTTCAATCCTATTTGCATTCATCGACATTAGCTCCATTGATAAAAAAAGTCGAAGAAGTATTAATTCGTGATCAACTCGATGCAATCTATGATGAAGCGAAAATATTATTACGCGATGAAAAACATTCAGGTTAGAGAATTCATTCCAAGAGAAAAAAAATAAAACTACAATTTCCCAAATCTCTTCATTAGATTTGGCACTTTTATATAAATTAGTCAGTCGAGTACCGAATGCTACAACGAAATTGAAACAAATCGTCGAAGAACACATTCGAGAAATGGGTATCGGCGCTATTGAACGTGCCAGCAGTACTGCTATCAATGTAAAGATAAATGACTCTTGTTTATCTTCGAATGAATCATCATCTATTTGAATAGGATCCAAAACTCTACGTTGAAACAATTTTGGATATTCACTCGAAATTTTTCAAATTAGTTCAAGAATCATTCAATAGTGAACAAGGTTTTACCGCTGCACTTGACAAAGTAGAAAAGAACAACATTGAATATTTCGAACATATCGATTCTCTAGGCTTGTGGCAAATTTATTAATAACAATGCAGTCACAACAGCGGCTGGTAATACGACGAAATCACCGGAATTACTCGCACGTTATTGTGATACACTTTTACGAAAAGGGTTCGTGTGAAAATTTGATTTCGAATCGTTTTGTTTGCAAAGTCATTTTCGTTGATTTAGCTCAAAAGCAGTTGAAGAAACTGATCTCGAAGAAAAATTCAATCAAATCATGGTTCGTTCGACGAATTCTTTCTTTAGAAACCCTAACGAATTTGCATTTTCATCTAGGTTGTTTTTAATTATGTCGAAGATAAAGATGTCTTTCAAAAATTCTACGGCAAAATGTTAGCCAAACGTTTAGTCGGTCAATTGAGTGCGTCCGATGATTACGAAGAGTCGATGATATCGAAATTAAAAGTAACTTTGATTTGAAAAACAAAACACAGACATATGCTCGAGCGTTTTCATTTCAGCAAGCATGTGGTTTTGAATATACTTCGAAATTACAGCGAATGTTTCAAGATATCGGCGTTAGTAAAAATTTAATTGATCAATATCGAACTTATTGTGAAAAGCGAAATCTCCAAGATATCGGTACGGATTTCGATTGTATTTGTACGTTGATTTGAACTTGTTTTTTCTCGTGTTTAGTCGACTTCTCAGTCATGGTACTCAGTTCGAATTCATGGCCATTTTCAGCGCCACCTAATTTTATTCTTTCACCTGAAGTAAAACTTTTCATTTCGAAATTTTCGAATAAAAATCTTTGCTATTCATCTAGCTCAAACGAACATTTGAAAGTTTTACCAATTTCTATACTCAACAGCACAATGGTCGTAAATTAACTTGGCTTCATCAACATTCGAAAGGCGATCTACAAACTTTATATACAAAACCTAAATATATTCTTCATGTTTCCACCTATCAAATGGTTGTTTTATTATTATTCAATAAAAATGCATCATGGACTGTCGAACGTATGCAAGATGAAACGCAAATCAAGAGTGATCTATTTCTTCAAGTACTTTGTGGTCTATTAAAAAGTAAAATCATCACATGTACAGACATCAATGAAGATGAACTCGATGAGGAATTGAAAGAGACCGATATTCAAATGGGTTATACCATTCAAGTTGCTGAAGATTTCAAGAGTAAAAAAATCAAAATCAATTTAAATGTACCATTGAAATCTGTCGAACAAAAAGACATCGAAGGTTTACATCGAACTATTGATGAAGATCGTAAAATGGTTATTCAAGCTGCCATTGTTCGAACAATGAAAGCTCGTCAAACATTGAAACATGCACTTTTAATGCAAGAAGTTATTCAACAATTAAGTTCACGTTTTAAACCCAAAATTCCCGTGATCAAAGTAAAACAAATAAGAATAAGATTCTTTTCGAATCAACTAATTTGTTTGTTTTTGTAGAAATGTATCGATATTTTGATTGAAAAGGAGTACTTAGAACGACAATCCAATGAAAAAGATGTTTTACGTTATTTGGCTTAGAGGCACAGAAAAACAAAATAATTATTCATTAGAAATAAAAAAAAATGGATAAACACACAAAATATAATTTTTTTTTTAAATATAAATGAAACAGAAAATACACTTAAATAGTTTTCCCTCAATAACCATTCGATCGAATACATCACCATGAAAAAAACATGTCTGTTTGATATTTATCTAACTCATCGTTTTTTTCTCTTCTTCCTAGTTAAAAATATTCTTTTATAAAACCATGATAACTGATTGTATATCTTCATTCTTGCGTTTCAATAAAAAAAACCGTCCATTGCGTTTATTTTCTCTTCTCCTCATTTTCGAGCAAGATTAAAATCAGCTCAATTGTGTACATGTCTGTCTCTCTCTCTCTCTTTCTTTTTTCTCGTTGTGTGTGTGTTATCAAAAAATCAAACGACGTGCTACTTTTTCCTCTGACTCTTTGGGTTAAAATATTTATCTTTTCTTTTTATTTTTTTTGTTCCTGTTTCGGCTTAACTCATATGAAATAACCTAGAAAATATTTATTATAAACATGACTTTCTGCTCACAAAACAAATCTCTTTAACTAACTTATACTGTCTACAGCAGATTACTTTTCAATGTACGATAGAGGTCATTGTGCGACGGTGGTTTGAAATCAAAATTTTGTTTTCGAAAACAAATTCTTACCTGTACTTTAGCTGTTTCTTTCGCTGACTTCATATAAACGTATTCTATGATTTGCTGGATAGCTTTCTTCCTACATGTTTGTTACCTTATTCGGCTTTACTATTCGAATTATAACACATTGCATTTTACTTGCATATCGTTGAGTCATTACTTGATTGGGGGAAAGCGTCTAGGAAAAAACCCAATGTTTTTTCAATATATTTGTTTTTGCTCCAGTTTATTCATAGTTTTTTCAGAGTAAAATATATACTGTCATGGCTGCAGCAACTCCACAATTGGACGAGATTTGGAATGACTTATCCATTGTTTTGGAAAATATCTTCAGATTAGATTCATTGGAACGCGCGGATTTTATTTCTCAAGATCGTTTTATGTCACTTTATAAGTTCGTTGAAATCATCCAAACAAAATTTCTCATACGTTTCTGTTTTGTAATTTTAGTGCTGTTGAACGATATTTTAGTAGTGCAGAATATGATAATTCAATTTTAACTGCTTCACAATCAAAAGCGAAACCAAATGAAAATGAAAACGGAAATCAAGAAGTTGAACTACCCGGTGGTGGATTTTACTACCGAATAAAAAATTTCTTCCGAAATTATTTACAAGCCAAAACCGTAACTATACAAAATTCTGCAATGAAAAAAACCCATTAAAAATCGATTTTTCATTGATTAAATAGAGTAATAATAATGGTGAAGGCGAAGTCTTCCTTGATTTCTATGCAAAAACTTGGGAGGCATATCAAAAGTCCAGTCAAATAGCTAATTCTATTCTCGGTGGAGTTAACAAAGGCTGGGTTGTGCGTCAACAACGAAACAAGATGCCGAATATTCACGATATTTTCACAGTAATGGTTCATTTTCGTTTCTAATTTCATAAGTCAATGAAGTTTTCAGGTTGCTATGCATATATGGCAAGATATATTTTTCAAAGATTCGAATAATTCATTATCAAGAACTTGTTTGGAACTAATTAATCGAGAACGTAATGGAGAAAAAATTAATAGTCGTTTAATTAAACAAGTTATTGATAGTTATGGTAAATCGATGATTATTTTTAACAGAAATTAATCGGAATTTTAATTGTTTTACTAGTTTCGGCTGGTTTTACGGCAAACAATGCAGCAGCTCGATCAGTTGAACGAACACTTTCAACTTATATTGAATATTTTGAAAAGTCATTTCTCGAAGCAACTGAACAATATTATAAAGCTGAAGTGACTGTTTTATTAGCTCAAGATGGTGTTATTAATTATGCAAAAAAAGTAACCATTTCAAATAGATGTATGATAAATAACATTGCGTTTTTCGTTTTATTTTAAAGGTTTATAAGCGTTTCGAAGAAGAAGAAAGTCGAGTGACAAATATTCTTCATAAAGAAACTCTGCCGAAAGTACAAGCACTGTTAACAGAAATTCTTATTGAAAATCAAGTCATAACATTGCAAGAAGAATTGATTCGAGTCTTAAGAGAAGAAAAATTAGATGGTTTGAAACTAATTTCATTTTTATTGAATATTCATTGTTTTCTTTCAGAAATCGCATTATTGTTTAATCTTGTTAATCGAATTCCATCTGCAAATGATCCAGTAATACAACAATTGGAAATCTTCGCAAAACAAGAATGTTTAGCTGCCATTGAAGCTGTTAAATCGACGGCGAATAAAGTATAAATTTTCTTTGTTGTTTCTTTCTACATACATAGTAATCTATTTTCAATTATTCGACGTTAGGATCCGAAATGTTATTGTGAAGCAATTATTGGGATTTATCTAAGATTTTTGAAAATAGTTAAAGAGGGTTTTTCCAATCATCAAGGTTACTGTGCTGCATTGGATAGAGTAAATAATTTGAGTTCGAATAAAAATATGAATTGAAAAATATTTTGTAGGCATTCGGATCAGCCGTTAATAACAATGCAGTTACACAAGAAGTACAACGATCAATACGATCAGCTGAATTATTAGCTGCTTATTGTGATATGCTATTACGAAAAGGGTTTGAATTTATTTTCATAAATAACTATTTAGTGATCGATTTTTGCTTTTTAATTTAGAAATAAAATCGAAGATTTACATATGGAAGAGAAATTTGATCACATTATGGTTAGAAGACTGTATTAAATCTTGATTGATTTATTTATTTTTTGTTATTATTTAGATAATGTTTAATTATATCGAAGATAAAGATGCATTTGGAAAATTCTATGGTAAACGTCTAGCAAAACGATTAGTCAATCAATTGAGTGCATCGGATGATTTCGAAGAATTGATGATTTTGAAATTAAAAGTAATCTTTACTCAAAAAAAATGAAAGTTAATTTTCAAGTCATGTTTTATTTCTAATGAAGGATAAATGTGGTTTTGAATATACATCGAAATTACAACGAATGTTCGAAGATATTAATCTTAGTAAAAATTTAATTAGCCAATATAAGTCTGACTGTGAAAGACGAGCTGTTATACAGACTAGTACGATTATATTTCTCTGTTCATTCTGATAGATTATTGTTTTTCATTGATAGTCGATTTTGATGTCATGGTGCTTCGATCCAATGCTTGGCCATTCTCGTCTCCAGCCGTTTTCAATCTTTCAATCGAGGTAAAAATTTAAATTTCATTCGTTGCTCTTTTAGCTTTGTTGTTTTTAGCTTCGACGAGTTGTTGATAGTTTTACAAATTTCTATACTCGAACTCATACAGGACGTAAATTAGAATGGATTTATCAACACTGTAGAGGTGAATTACAAACATTATTTACTAAACCAAAATATATTCTCCAAGTAAAAATGAAATTTTCATTCGACTCTATGTTATTTTCTATCAATCGTTTTGTTTTATTAGGTATCAACATATCAAATAACGATATTACTTTTATTTAATTTCGATTCGAATTTAACAGTCGAAACTATTCAAGAAAAAACTAAGCTCGATGACGAAATTCTTCGTCAAGTTCTTCTAATTTTATTGAAATCGAAAATTTTAAAGTGTCCACAAATCAATCCCAATGATATCAATGATAATTACAGTGAAAAAAATATTCAATCAACATTCGATATTCAAGTTAACGAAAATTTCAAAAGCGCAAAAGTCAAAATAAATGTGAATGCTCCACTACGAGCGATTGAAAAAAGTGAAAGTGATCGAGATACTCAACAAATCGACGAAGAACGTAAATTTGTTGTTCAAGCTGCTATTGTTCGAACAATGAAAGCTCGTAAAGGAATGAAACACGCGCTTTTAGTGCAAGAAGTTATCGATCAATTAAAAGGACGTTTTCAACCCAAAGTGCCAATGATTAAAGTAGAACAAAATAGAAGAATTCTCATTGAATTGTTTATTTGTTTTGTTTTTAGAAATGTATCGATATTTTAATCGAAAAAGAATATTTGGAAAGAGATAACAAGGAACGCGATCAATTACGATATTTGGCTTAATGTGATAATTAATTTTGTCTTTGACTTTTCCAGTTCTTGTTTCATTTCGATGGATTTTTGTAATCAGTTTTGCAGTTTTTTTTATTTTGCATTAAATTTTTTCGAATCGCGGTCAAAATTTTGGTAGAAAAAACGCTTTTTTTTTATCGGTATTAATTTAAATACAGAGTAAAATTTGTGTGTTCAAGTGAACTGACGTCGAATAATTTTATGTGGGATGATCAAACGAGAAGATAATAACTAAACGATCATTTAAAGAAAAAAGTGAAAACTCTCGTCATGCTTTTTTTGCTTTGTTCTGTCAATTGTTGGAACCTTTTTTATGTATGTTAATACCAAGAAAAGAGTTTTGAATCCAAAAAAATGTGTCTAATTTGTCAAAAAATAGGTAATGTTTTTATCATATTTTCAATCTGCTAAAATAATACCACGCTAATAAACAAGCATCGTGTCACAGTACATCAATCGTTTAATTGAACTTTCAAAATTATTACAGAGAAATATAACAACACAAAACTAGTCATTTTCTAATATTAAGTTTGACAATCCAAAACAATATTACGTAGTTTAATCGTGCAATCTAATTCCTTAGCGGCCATTCTTTTTACACATGCACCAATTTCTCCCCTATTCGTTTGTTTCCTAAAGTTGTGTATATTAATATTTATTAGATCAATCATTTACAAAGTAAACTTGATTAAAATAAACATACCAATTGTCACGAGTACTTTTTTTGATAATGTCATTTTATTTATTTGTGTTGTTGATGTCATGACTGAACATAAAAATTATTTAACATACTCGAAATTCTTTTTACTCATTTCTCGTATTATTCTATTATTAAATAGGCCATCCTGGAGAGTTGAGAGTTGATTATATATATATATCTTGATGCTCTTAGTTTAATATAAAATTCAATTGAAATATTCTTTCTAGAGACATTATGACAAAAACATCAACTATTCATATTATTTTGAATATTATTTCATTAATTGCAACAATATTAGGCCTATTAATATCATTTCTAGTATTGACAACTGCTCTTTTACGTAGAAAACTATTTGGTAATGTTCCCTTACTTCTCTGTGCAAATAATTATCTCCTAGTATTCAGTCTTGGCGTTATCGAATTTTTACATAATATAACTACACTTCGAGGTGATTTCGGATTGGTGCAATCAAATGAAAATATGAGTATATGTCGTTTAAAAGCCTATTTCATATTTTCACTCATATCAGCTGTTTATATGGGATGTATTCTACAAGTAAATCATATCGATTTGAAGGAAAATTGTCTTTATTTTCCACAAAATAATTTTGTTTCTATCTTTAGGCTATCTTTCGTCTTTGTCGTATAGTATATCCCACACGATTATGGTTAGTTGATATTCGAACATATTTCGTCATTATTCCGTTAACATGGACACTTTCATTTGCTTTAATCAGTCCACTTCATATCTTACAAACTGTACAAATTATTCCTGGTGAATATATTTGTCGTATTCCAAAAAATGAAACATTTATGATCATTTATATAACATCGATTGTTTACGGTTTACCTTTTCTTTGTCTAGCTTTTACGTATATTCAATTACATCGATTCTTACGTCGACGAATTCTTTCATCTCGTTTCGAATTTCAATTTCGATCACGACGTGGGCGACGAGATATGTTCGTTTTTCGTCGTATTACTATTATGGTGATCGTTTTAGGCTCGTATGGCATGCCGTCTTCGCTCATGCTGATTAGCTTTGCAATAACAGGACAACTCGCCTCGTATTTCTATCGAACATTAGAATTAAGTATTGGTGCATGTGTTTTAACATTAAGTTTGACTATACTTTATGTAACACCACAATTGAGAAAGAAATTTCAACGACATTCGAAAACAAGTGAAACCAAGATTGTTAGTGGTCAAAAGTTTTATTTTAAAAAACAAAGTGTATAACTAACATAATATTTCTAATGTTTTTCTGTGATTAACTCGAGTCTTTTTTCTTCTTCTTAAAAAACGGTAATATAATTAGTAAACCTATTTAAGCTACAGTTATCTACGAGTGAACAATTTGCTAATGATTACTTATCAATTCTTTCAATAGAGGTCACTGGTTTTTTTTAATATGCGAGAAACGGGAGAGAATTGTTTCGATTGCTCGAGAGAATTTCTCCAGTCAGAGTTGACCTCTCGTTTTTTTTTTCTATTGTGTACTGTTCAACACGTGCTATCTGCAAGACAAACTATCATCTTATCCATTTGCGAGTTCATCAAGATGAACACACGAGTATCTATGTCCGATGCTCTATCGAATGTCGAAGTTCTCTATGAACTTCCATTAATCGATTCACAACCGAGTGTTGAAGGCGCAAATAATGCCATTGTCTACGAAGCCAATTTTGATACAAATTTCGAAGATAAAGCGGCGTACATCACTGGCATATCGAAATACATCGAAGAAGCTGTTCTTCATTCGAATCTTGTAATTGATTGAATTTATTTAATTTAAAAAAAGAAAAAAAATTTTTCGTTAATTCAGAATCTTCTTCTCGAACAAGGCTATCAACATGCTATGACACTCTACACATGGCGTTGTTGTTCACGTGCGATACCAACAGTGAGTTTTCAATCGTATTCGTTTGTTTTTTTGGCAAAAAGATCTTTATCTAGTCTAGTTTTTCAATAATTTGTAAGTGACGAGTGATTTTTTTCCTTTGCGCTAATTTAACAGCCCTGCTTATGCTGTTTCTACTGTTTTTCGTCTAACAGAAGATGAGATTTTTTAGGTTAAATCACCTGAACAACCAAATCGAATTGAAATCTACGAGAAAACAGTCGAAGCTCTGCAACCTGAAGTCGCGAAATTAATGTCGATTATGCATTTTTCTGTAAGAATTTCCCATTGAATCTCGTTTTTTCGTATCAATCGAATCGATATTTAGACGAATGCTGTCGAAACATTCTGTAATCAAGTTCGTCGTCTATGTCACCATGAAAAACGTAAAGAATTCGTTAGCGAAGCTTATCTATTGACTTTGGGAGAATTTATTAATATGTTTGCTGTACTCGATGAATTGAAAAATATGAAATCATCAGTCAAAAATGATTATTCAGCTTATCGACGTGCTGCACAATTTCTTCGAGTGATTAGCGATTCAACAGCGTTGACTGAATCGCAGAATCTATCGATGTTCTTAGCAACGAATGATAAAATTCGAACAATGCTCAAAACATCACTCGCACAAATCGAAGGTAATTCGAAAAAAAAATCGAACTTATAAATTCTCCAAAACTATTCATTGTTGGTCACAGGTTACGAAGAATTACTTGCTGATGTGGTTAACACAAGTGTTCATATGTTTGAGAATAAACTTTATTTACTACCGAGTGAAAAACATATGCTCGTCAAAGTAAGAGCACGACGATTTGTTTCGAGTTTGAATTGTTGCCGTTAGGTTATTGGCTTTAGTTTGTTTCTAATCGATTCAACTGCTTGTAATATCAATAAACTCGATGGAAAAAAGAAGATTAATGTCAGTCGAATCGATAAAATCTTCAAAGTATAAAAAAAAGTTCGTTAATTAAACTATCTTCCGACGTTGTTTGTTTTTGTAGACGGTTGAAGTCGTTCCACTTTACGGTGATATGCAAATAGCACCTTTTAATTACATTAAAAAATCGCCCAATTTCGATCCGAGTAAATGGCCAATTTGTAATGATGCATCGACATCATCGATGCAAGGCAATCTTCTTATGCAATTACCTGAAATTCGCGATGAACACGAACGATTTATTGCCGATTTAGCTCGATATACAAACGAAGGTGCTATACAAAAAGTAATGAAACGTACGGACCAAGAAATGAAATATCTTTATAACATGGCTCTAACCGGTCTTCAATTGATATCGAAATGGACGAATTCAATTCTCGAATTGTATGTCATTCGACGAATCTCGAAAATTTCTCAGGTTGTTTTTCATTTAAAGATACTGTTGGAAACTTCTTCATCCTGCTGATTATCGTAAAGGTGCGAGTAAATACGAAGACGACGGCGAAGAATACGAACGTGCCACACGTTACAACTATTCGAGTCAAGAGAAATTTGCTATGGTAGAAATTCTCTCGTTAATCAAAGGTCTACAATTACAAATGACACGTTTAAATGAAACATTTCACGAAGCTATTTCATCGACAACCTATGTCGAACTACAAACATTCATTCAAGTACATATTCGAGATATGATCAAGAAAGTAACGCAGAAAAAACGAGATCTAACAAAGAGGTTCGTTCGAATGTGTTTTGTAATCGATGAAATTCCTGCGTTTTTAGCATTTTAATTGCTGTTCGAGATACGTGTGTCGATTGGTTTAATGGAAGTAATGAGGCGAATTCAATCGAAGAAGCACTTGCAATGGGATTGAAATTAAGTAAAAAAGATCAGAATGAATTGAATTATGTTAAATTTAATAAACGATGCGTTGGACCATCGAGTACTCAGGTAAAAGAAATCGAATTGATTGGAAAAGAAAAGTTTTATCGATGAAATTTCAGCTTTATATGGTTCGAACGATGATTGAATCATTGTTAACTGATAAAAGTGGTTATGGTAAACGAACATTACGAAAAGATATTGATTACAATCATCTATCAATGATCGAACAATTTCATAAGCAATCATTTTTTTGGGATTATTTAATAAATTTTGATGGTAGAATTAATAAAAAGAACGAGAAAAATGATTTGAATGAAATGATTTTCTAGCAACTTTGAAACAATGTTCGGATTTAAGTCAACTTTGGTATAGAGAATTTTATTTAGAATTAACAATGGGGCGAAAAATTCAAGTAAAACAATCGATTCGTTGTTTGTTTTGCAAGACAAAGAAAGATATTTTCGTTTAGTTTCCCATTGAAATGTCTATGCCTTGGATCTTAGCTGATAATATTCTCGAATCTGTCAAACAACCAATGATCGAGTAAAGTTTTTCATCTTCGAAATTTTCACATTGTTTTCTCTTTCGAAATCAATAGATACGTTTTCTATCCAATGGATTTGTATAACGATGCTGGCATGCACGCACTTGTCGTTTTTCGAAAGCAATTTTTATACGATGAAATCGAAGCTGAAGTCAATCTCTGTTTCGATCAATTAGTATTCAAATTAAGTGATAAAATCTTCACGCATTTCAAGTGCTTAGCTGCTTGGTAAATTGTTGAAATTCACAGAAAGAATTCTTCGAGTTTATTTTTCAGTATGTTATTGGACAAACGATATCGTTCTGAATGTCATATGAACGGAATTAAAGTTGTTTTCCCATCGGCAAATCGATACGACGCATTGCTTAAACAACGACATATTCAAGTAAAAAAAAATCGAATAAAAAAACAGAAAAAAAATGAATTTATTCGTTTAGCTTCTCGGACGTTCGATTGATTTAACATTTCTCTTAACTCAACGTATAACATTATCCTTCAAAAAATCTCTCGAAACAGCTATTCAACGTTTCGAATCCGTGAATATCACGGGTGTCATGGTAAGATCTATCCTCTCTGCCTTGTTTTTTTCTCATCGTTCATTCTCATCAATTAGGAATTACAATGTCTTCTCGAAGTAAATCGTCTCACGCACAAACTTCTCTCATCCTATTTGACTTTGGACACATTCGATGCACTTCTCAACGAAGTCAATCATAGTGTATCAAGTGCTCTCGGTCGTATAACACTTCATATATTCTGGGAGTTAACCTATGATTTCCTTCCGCATTATTGTTACAATGGAAGTACGAATCGATTTGTTAAAACTCAACAGCCGCATGTCAATGAAACAACACGAGAGAAAATCTCTCGCGAAATTCCCGACGTTCATTTGTATGGCACGAGAGAATTGAATCAAGCGTACGATATTGTCAATAATCTTTATCGAGGATTCGTTGGCGTACAACATTTTCGATCGATGACACGTTTACTCGGTTATCAAGGCATTGCAGTTGTTATTCAAGAAATGTTGAAAGTTGTGAAGAATTTAGTAAGACAAAGAAATAATAGATTCGATGAAAAAAAAATGATTGGCGTTTTGGTGATTT
>Ga0209915_1001542_pt1 | contig 31717 bp, 38 predicted proteins | sample ThiBiot_750_plan_FD_183952 | JGI IMG/M metagenome (GOLD analysis project Ga0209915, IMG submission 183952) | Wastewater bioreactor microbial communities from Cape Town, South Africa - Thiocy_cont_750_plan (SPAdes) | ecosystem: Engineered > Bioreactor > Thiocyanate-remediating > Anaerobic-Aerobic... | reverse complement strand
TATAATATGATCAACTTCTTCACTAACATTGTCATTCGTCGAACTTGATGATGTTTCTTCATGTCTTTGACGTTTCGGTTTTGGTTTAATTGACTCTGGTATATCATCTTCGGGAGCTTGGCGTATTGAAGGTTGATCTATTTCTTCTCTTGTGTTTTCATATATGGAAGCTTGATATATGACGTGTTCTTGTTGATATCTCACTCGTTCCTGTCTTGCTTTCTTTTCTTCTCTATATTCTTCCCGACGTTCGTATTCAACAAGCCATTTGAAGTTGAAAAAAGGACAACACATTTCGATTTAATGCCTCTATAGTCTTCGACAAGCTCACTTGCTTTTTCGCCAACAAGACATTCACAATATAAATCATTTCTTATCGGTATATATTCTTTCGGCGAAAAAAAAATGTGAGTCTTTATGTTATTTATTATCATTGATAAACTTGAGAGTATATGGTAATGTTTTTAACTATAAAGGTGTTTACAATATGCGTATATTTTTATACAAATATTCTTGTTTAAAATGGAATCAAGAAAATATATCACTATGAAATCAGTTTTCAACTGAATATTTGGCAATTCCATCATAACTAGTTCCTCCATTGAATTTAGCATATATTGTGACATCTTTTGAACCAACAGTTATTACTTCATTAAAAATTGGATCTTGATAACTCTTTGTCTTAGCCCAAACAGAATCGACTTGAACATCCACTTCAGTCGCACCTGGTATTAATAAATGAATGGGTACTTGAGCACCTTTCTTCAGTATACCATTAAGTGGTTCATAAATTCGACAGTTATGACTATGAAATTTGCCATATATACAGGGAAATTTCATTTTGTTGCGAAGTTCAGTAACATTTAAATGAAATCTGACTGCAAATTCAGAGTTTTTCTGGTCACTTCCTTTTGCAAACACTATTAGTTCATGTTCGCCTGTATTTCCAGGTGCAAATAATAATTGCCATAATTTTTTCTTTTCATCGAATTGAGCTAATGCTCCATTCTCTACATAACTTCCGTTGTACTTCGTTTGGCACGAGAGCTCTACATCATCTGGAGTACGCATCAGAATTTCTACGTAAGACGCATTTTTCGGCCAAGGTACGATTAGTGTATTTTTTGGTGCTATAATCTTTAAATTACGATCATAAAATATCTGCTGTGTGTCTGGAAATGATATCAGTGACGATGGAAGATTAGTAACGTCCATTGGAAATGAAACAACTTCTGGAAAGGTGCCCACATCAGTATTTTTCTTCGCATAGATTGTAGCTTCATACGATCCAATTTGATTAGGTGCAAATTTGCACTTCCAAATTGATTGTATTCGATCGAAATATACTTGATGTCCTCCTTCAACCTCTTGTCCTTTCTTAATTTTCAAACTTGCCATCAAACTAACATCAGTTGGTGCTCGAATATGAACAGATGCATACGATTGATTTTGAGCAAGCGTTAAATGTGCTTGATGTCTTGGGTGAATGATTTCTAGGTTAAGATCGAAATAAGTCGATTTTGTTTTTGGCATTTGTAAATATTGTGCCATTGTAATTGGTGTTTTCAATAGTTGCCATTTGTCGTTTTCAGGTAGATGGTTGTATATCATTTGAGATGGACGAGTTAGAAAATAAAACGGAGTAAGTTCTTTGACAAAGTTGCTTTCATTATTTAAATGTCCTGCACCCCATGTTGAGTCTAGTAAATACCAGTGATCATCGATTTGAACAGCATTCCAAGCATGATCTGTATCAGTCGGAACACCTTTTCGAGTATCAAATCCATATCCTTTCGCATATCCACTAACTACTTCACACGGTAGTTGTAATGCATCACATAGATACTTGTATAGATTGGAATATCCAGCACAAACGCCTTTTCGATTTCGAAAAACTCCTTCAGCTGTTTGATCGGCGTAATTCTTTGAAAAATACGAGACAGTATCATAAGCTATGTTTTGTGCCATCCAATAGAATATAATCCAATGACGATCAACTATTGACTTTGTTTGCGAAAATTTTTGAATTAACTCAGTCAATTGTTGTAATGAAGTAGGTCGCCATGTTTCAATAGTCGATCGAACAGACGATTCTTTACTGATTGCCTTGTCACGTTGTTGCGAAAATATTTTATTGAATGCTTGTTGATCTGCGTCTACGATTTCGACATGATCATTAGCAGACGTTGGTAATAGACTAATCGTGCTCTGGACTAAAGATGCGTTCGATAGTGAGAGAATATCATCTTGCTCAGTTTTTGGACAAAAAGATTCGGAATATTTTCCTGAAAGTAAAGAGGCGAAGTTGGAAAGAATTGCATTTCTTTTTGTTGTTGTCTCCTACGTGGACTAGTTGGCTGTACGCTTGTTGATCTAGCAGAAACGGGAGCAGATTTCTCACGAGAATTTTTATCGCATTGATTTTCATCATCAAATGCTGACCGTGATCGATCTTTCTCGTTTGTTCCTGGATCGATTTTATCAGCTTGCTTTGGTTTACTCCATTGACAACCCATGTTTCTCCTTCTCTCCACGCGAACAATTGATTTTTATATATAATTAGTTTCGTTATTTTTCCAATAAAAAAAACAAACTCTCGAGGAAGTAAATCAAAATGAGCTATGCATAGTTACAAGCATAACGAATCCATTCAATTCAGCTCAAAATCATGAATCATGTTCGTAGGCTGTTTGCTCACTGACAATGAAAAAAAAACAAATAAAGATGTAAAGCCTCACGACGACTTCAAATGAAATTTTTATTGGATTATTAAAAAAAAGAAAGAACTTATAATTCAGTTGTTTCAAACATATCAATCTTGATTTTCTTCTACATACAACTGTCATTTTCACGATCAATTATGCATACAAATATAAAATACAACAGCTACTAAATTTATTTCCTGAAATTTGACAAATCTTTTTGTTTTCATCTGCATAAGAAAAGAAACATGTTCGTTTAATATTCATGAACAAGATATTTTTTCTCATACATAATTCATAAATTCGAGCAAATCTTCTTCGTATACTCGACGATCGAAGGAAAAGTTTTGGAAATCTTGATTCATTTTTACTGGTAATTAACTGAAACCTAATTATTACACTGTAGATATTGATCAATATTAATAAATGCAGAATGTTTTTTGTCTTTATTGGTTCATCAAACATCACGACAAATGAGCATGAAAATAGGAAAGAAATGAAAGAAAACATAGAGAGAGAGAGAAAGAGAAAATAATTGACCCGTCACACAATAGCTTGTTTACATCTTATTGAAAACTCGAGATGAGATACATTCATACTAAAAGCAAAATCATAGAAGCATCCTACTCGAAGATTAGTTTTTCTTATTCTTATTATTTTTCTTTTGTTTAACATTTGACTAGACGTTCTTTTCTTCATTTGATTTAGTTCGAAAATAATGCTCAGTATCTCAGAAAATAATATTGATTCAATGTTGGATGATGTTGAAGAAGCCAATTGGAAAGAACGAGATTCAACATCAGTAACTATCAACAGAAATATTCTTACGGATATATGTCAATCATCAACGATTTTTATTTTTCTAATTATCATAGCAATTATTCCAAGTAGGTTTCTATTCAAGAAGAAGAAGAAGAAGAAAAAAACGTTCATTATCTTTATTTGTCGAATATTCTAGTTTCACAAGTATTTATCGGTTGGTATTATGCAAATGCTTGTCCAGTAAATCATCTAATCTCTCATTATTTAATGGTTGCTGGTGTAGTTAGTTTTGTCTTAGTTCTATTGATTTCTCTCACACAACTCATGTCTCGTACGTACGCTCGAAACATGTTCGATGATTCAGCTGATAAAAACAATCCGAACCGACCATCAACGCTTGTCGGTTGTGGTGTTTGCAGCATAATGTGTATTAATCTCTCGTTATTTATCTTTCTAACAGGCTGGACAATTGTTGGTTGGATTTGGGTTATTGAAGTTTGGCATCGTGTACAATATCATCGCATGGAAGAAGATGATTATTGTCATCCTGTACTCTATCAATATACATTTACTTTACTTCTATTAATGACAACGTTTAAATTGATTTTTTTCTGTTTTGTCTGTCGAAAAACGTGTCTAAGAGCGATGTCGAGAAAGAGAAGAGATACGAATGCATCTGATGATTGAAAAAGAGATAAATAAGAGTCTCGCTATTTTATTGAAAATAAATCGTTTCTATTGAACATTATATTGAATAAGACCATCGAAACCGGTATTTTTATTATATTGTGCACAGACTATAATATTCTTTGAGCCGACTTTAACTTCTTTTTGAAACATTGAATTCGAATAACCACCGGGTTCAGCTGGTTTGGAATCAATCGAAATTGCGACATCGATCGCACCAGGAACAAAGCAACAAATTTCTACCGTCGATCCTTTTTTTAAAGTTCCGTCCATCGGTGAGTAAAGTTGACATTTCTTTGATTGAAATTGTGTGTAAACCAATGGAAATTTCATCGGTCGTTTTAATTTATTAACGTCAAGATTAAATTTAACAACTGAATCAGCTGAATTACTATTATCGTTCATTTTCTGAGCGAAAACAACTAATTCATGCTGACCAGTTCGCTCGGGTGCAAATAATAATTGCCAAAGTTTTCGTTGATGATCGAATTGAGTAAATGATCCATTTTCAATTATTTTCCCATTGAATAGAATTTGTCCTGATAATTGAATATGTTTTGGTGTTTGAATCAGAACTTGAGCATAGGATGCATCATCTGACCAGACAGCATGCGAACTATTTTTTGGTTCGACTATAACAAGACCTAATTCGTGAAACAGTGGCCAGAATTCAGGATGAGAAACGAGGTTTGTTGTTGTTGTTGTTGTTTTTTGTGTGGTTAAATTTTTAACATCGATTTTAAATGCAATCGCTGATGTATAACTTCCTGAATCGGATTTTTTCTTTGCTGAAATAATAGCTTCGAAAATACCTTCACGATTAGGAGCAAATTCACATCGCCAAAGTTTTCTGTTTTGATCGTAAGTTGTACGATCGGCATTTTTAATATCTTGACCTTTTTGATCAGTTAAACGACATATTAACTCGATATGTTCAGGTGCTTTTATTAGAATTTCTGTGTTATTCGTTCCATTCAATTGAATTAAATGTGTATTTTGTGGTGATATAACTTCTAACTCATAATCATAGAATAGTTTCCAAGTTTTAGGAAAACTAATTGAATATTTCGGTAATTCTTTGGCATTAAGTACGAATTCTAGAACAGAATTGTATTCTCCTTCTTGTGATTCACCTTTTCGTGCAAAAATAACAATTTGATGTTGACCAGTACGAATAGGAGCAAAATAACAACGATACAATTGCGTCTGTTTATCGAATCGAATATGTGAGGCATTTTCTACTGTTTGCTCTTTGAATTTCAAATCAGCCATGAGATAAATATTGGGTGGTGTTCGAAGAAGAACTAATGCATATGGTCTACCTGGAAGTAATGATAGATGAACCTGATTACGTGGACTAATCAATTCGAGATTGTAACTGAAATAAAGCGGACGTAGATGAGGCATTTTCATGAATTCTTCTAAATTGACTGTGTTTTGTAATAGTTGATGTTTTGGTTTTTCGGGCATATGATGATAGATCATTTGTTCAGGGCGTGGTAGAAAATAGTAAGGATCTAATTGTCGTTCGAATGCACCGCTCTCGTTTAAATGTCCTGAACCCCAAGTGGATTCGACTAAATATTGATGTTCATCGATTTCAACAATATTCCATGCATGATCTGTTTTCGATGGTGGATTCTTACGATATTCGAAACCATATCCTTTCGAATAACCACCAACGATTATACACGGCAATTGTAATTGATCACATATATGTTTATATAAATTTGCGTAACCAGCACACACGCCTTTTCGATTTTGAAAGACGTCTTCGGCTGATTGATGATCGTATTTACCACCAAAATAAGCAACTGTATCGTAGCCAATATTTGCTGTTATCCAATAATAGATGAACCAATGACAGTCAAGACGAGATTTTCCGTTTCCATACGATTTAATTAATTCGCCTAATTGTTGAAGAGTTTTCGGTTTCCATGATTCAATTGTCGATCGATAATTACGATTATCAATCGCTTGTTGACGTTGTTTTAGCAGTGAACTATTGAATGCTTCGGGATCTTCAGGTCGACTTACCACTTGATCATGTATATTAACAACTTTTTTCAACAATATATCATCAGCAGATGCTGTTTTAGCAGAAAATATCGAGTCACCCTTGTTTCTACTATCATTAGTATAGGTAGGGCCGCCATTTTGTGTTGCATATGTATCATTTGTAGATGCTGCCGAACTGTTACCACAACCCATTTTAATTCCCCACTAGCAAAGTACGTGTTGACGATGACTAGTTTTTTTTGTTTCTAAGTATGCAATGATTTTCAAAATCAAGGGAACACTTTATCGAAAAGAAAGAGAAACGAAACGACAAACAACGAAAATGGAATCCCACTTAAACAAAAAACAGAAAAAAAAATTGTCTCTAAGAAATGTAGGCTATACAAATTGTTTGGCACTTATGTGAGTAACTAAAATAAAAACGGTTGACGCATACACATGAGACATAAGTGAATTTATTGAGTGAACAGTTGATCAAATACCCAGAAAAAAATCATGCACACGAATTTTGTTAAAGGAGTTCGAAGTACAAATGTTTTTTTATCCGAATGAAAATTAATCATAGTTATTTCACAGTATATTTGATCAAACCATCATAACTGCGTTTGTCTTCGTACTTTCCATAGATACAAACATCTTTCGAACCAACAGTGATTTCTCTGCGTAAAATTTGATCGATATAACCTTCATCATTAAGAAATTTATCATCGACAGTTACATTTGCTTCTCTAGCACCCGGAATAACACAATGAAATGGAACGGTTGCTCCTCTTTTTAACACACCATTCAACGGAGTAATTATTCGACATTTATTTACTTGAAAACCTGTATAAGTCAACGGAAATTTCATCGGTTGTCGAAGATCATCAACATCAAGTTTGAATTGTGCAACACAACCCGATTCAGCGTTTTTGTTTGAAATTCGTTGTGCGAACACAGTTAAATCATGACGACCTGTTCTTTCAGGAGCAAATAATAATTGCCAATGATTTTTCTCTGAATCAAATTGAGCTAATGAACCATTCTCAATTCGTGTACCACTATATTCAATGGCACACGAGAGTGTTACGTCATCAGGAGCTTGAACTAGAACTTCCGCATAAGAAGCATTACGAGGCCAAATTGCATAACCACTATTCATTGGTGAAACAATATTAAGACTAAGTTTATGAAATAACTGCCATATTCCAGGATACGATACTGGAGGTGATGGAATATTTTTGGCATCGATTTTATATGATATTGCAGATGTATAGTTTCCCGAACTACTCTCTGTTTTAGCCATAATTAAAGCTTCGAAAATACCGTTTCGATTTGGTGCAAATTTACAACGCCAATAACCTTTCTCTTTATCGTAGTAAACACAATGGCCACCTTCGATTTTTTCTTCTTTTTCATTTTCCAAGCGTCCGAGTAACAAAACATCACTTGGTACTCGAATGCGGATTTGTATTGAACCTTTTCCATTATCTAATCGAATTAAATGTGTACTTCTTGATGCTAATACTTCTAAACCTAAGTCAGAATAAGTATCCCAAGTTTTTGGAAAACTAATCGGATTCGTTGGCATTTCATCAATATTGAGTGTTAACTCAATTACACCATCATACTTACCAGCGCCTTCATCATCTTGCTTTCCGAAAATAGTAATTTTATATTTGCCTTTATTTGGTGGTGCATAGTAACAACAATAAAGTTTTGTTCGTTTATCATAAATAATATGATGTCCACCTTCAATTTTTTCATCGTTTAATTTCAAATCAGTTAGAAGATGTACATTAGAAGGTGCTTGTATTAAAACTAAAGCATAAGGTTTATTCGGTTGAAGATTAACATGAGCTCGGTTGAATGGATGAATCAGTTTTAGTTTGAGATCAAAATAAGATGGACGATATTTTGGCATTTTCATATATTCATCCATATTAATTGAGTTTCGCAATAATTGCCATTTTTCTTCTTCAGGTAAATGATGATAGATCATTTCTTCTGGTCGAGGAAAGAAATAATAAGTATTTAGTTTTCGTTCAAAAACTTTCTCTTTCGTCAAACTTCCGGCAGCCCATGTTGATTCCATGAGATACCAATGACGATCGACTTGAACTGCATTCCAAGCATGATCAGTTTCAGTCGGTGCACCTTCTCGAGTATCGAAACCATAACCTTTCGAATATCCACTAACAATTTCACAAGGCAGTTGTAATTGGTCACATAAGTATTTGTACAAATTTCCATAGCCTGCACAGACACCTTTTCTATTTTGAAAAACTCCTTCAGCAGATTGATCAGCATAGCTTTTGCTGAAATAGGACACAGTATCATATGCAATATTATGTACAATCCAATAGAAGATGATCCAATGTTGATCGACAATTGATTTTCCTTGTGCAAATGATTGAATCATTTTCGCTAGTTGCTGAAGTGATGTTGGCTTCCATGATTCGATTGTTGATCGATAGGAACGATTATCAATTGCTTGTTGACGTTGTTGAATAAACGAAGTATTGAATGCCTGAGGATCTGTTGGTTTTATTTTCACTTGATTGTCTGTATTCGTGAGTTCATGAATCGTTAATTCATCAGGAAGAATATTTTGTGGTACGAGAAGTGTTTCATGAGGATCATCGTCATCAAACTCCGATTGAAATGATTTTTTATTGCGATCAGTCGGTCGTGCTACTGATTCCTGTACTGGTACTATTTTTGTTTGTTGACAGCCCATTTTCAATTTTTTTCACAGTAAATTCGTTTGAAGAAAGAAAAAGAAAAGAGAGCCGTTGTCAAAAATTTTCTGATTTAATTGTATTGTGTTGACATTTTCTTTTATAGAAAAACGATTGGGATGTAGATAAAATTGTGTTGGCAACCTTTTATTGTCGTTAAGTATATTTATGTGTTTGTTAAACTATTAAAAAAAATACGAGTGTTTGAATTTTAATGTTATGAAAATATTTCTGTCTTGTTGCTACCGTCGCTGCGCTTTTTTTAAACGTAAAATTCCGTTAATAAGAGACTCAGCGTCAATAAACATACTTCTTAACTTGACTCATTCAATCAGTCATGAAGTTTTCTTTTCCTTTATGTTTACTTGACAAAAAAATGTCTTGACTACAAATATTTGATCTATTGGACAGTGTATTTGACTAGACCATCATAGCTCTCTTTGCTTCCGTATTTTCCATAGATTGTAACATCTTTTGAGCCAACGGTAATTTGTCTTTGTAGGATTGGATTTGTATAACCTTCAACACGAAGAAGCTTACCATCTGTAGCAATATTAGCATCGACAGCACCAGGAATAACACAATGAAATGGAACTGTTGCTCCTTTTTTCAATATACCATTGAGAGGAGTATAAATTCGGCATCTGTTTGTTCGAAAACTTGTATAAATCAATGGGAATTTGATACGTTGTTGGAGATGATCAACATCAAGTTTCAACTGTGCTACAGAATCAGATTTAGCTTGTTCATTGGAAGTTCGTTGCGCGAAAATGATTAAATCATGTTGACCTGTTACTTCGGGAGCAAATAATAGTTGCCAAAGCTTTTTCTCGGAATCAAATTGAGCTATTGAGCCATTCTCAATTCGTGTACCACTATATTCAATGGCACACGAGAGCGTTACGTCATCAGGAGCTTGAACTAGAACTTCCGCATAAGAAGCATTACGAGGCCAAATTGCATAACCACTATTCATTGGTGCTATCACTTTCAGTTTGAATTCGTAAAATAATGGCCACGTTTCAGGATAGGAAACAGATGTTGATGAACATTTTGTCGCATCAATTCTGAATGCAATCGCAGTAGTATAATGACCTGGATCTGATTTTCGTTTGCCCATAATCAATGCTTTGAATAAACCTCTATGATTCGGTGCAAATTTACATCTCCAATATCCAGTTGAACGATCATAAAAGATCTCATAACCGCAACTGACTTTTTGATCATTATCATCAGTTAATTGGCCAATCAAATCTGCTTTTTTACTTGTCTTTACATGTATTTCCACTTCAGACTCAGTTTTTGGTATAACTATTGTCGATTGATTGTGCGGGCTGACAATTTTCATATTTAGATCGTAAAACAATTGCCATGTTTCAGGATACGATACTGGAGGTGATGGAATATTTTTGGCATCGATTTTATATGATATTGCAGATGTATAGTTTCCCGAACTACTCTCTGTTTTAGCCATAATTAAAGCTTCGAAAATACCGTTTCGATCTGGTGCAAATTTACAACGCCAATAACCTTTCTCTTTATCGTAGTAAACACAATGGCCACCTTCGATTTTTTCTTCTTTTTCATTTTCCAAGCGTCCGAGTAACAAAACATCACTTGGTACTCGAATGCGGATTTGTATTGAACCTTTTCCATTATCTAATCGAATTAAATGTGTACTTCTTGATGCTAATACTTCTAAACCTAAGTCAGAATAAGTATCCCAAGTTTTTGGAAAACTAATCGGATTCGTTGGCATTTCATCAATATTGAGTGTTAACTCAATTACACCATCATACTTACCAGCGCCTTCATCATCTTGCTTTCCGAAAATAGTAATTTTATATTTGCCTTTATTTGGTGGTGCATAGTAACAACAATAAAGTTTTGTTCGTTTATCATAAATAATATGATGTCCACCTTCAATTTTTTCATCGTTTAATTTCAAATCAGTTAGAAGATGTACATTAGAAGGTGCTTGTATTAAAACTAAAGCATAAGGTTTATTCGGTTGAAGATTAACATGAGCTCGGTTGAATGGATGAATCAGTTTTAGTTTGAGATCAAAATAAGATGGACGATATTTTGGCATTTTCATATATTCATCCATATTAATTGAGTTTCGCAATAATTGCCATTTTTCTTCTTCAGGTAAATGATGATAGATCATTTCTTCTGGTCGAGGAAAGAAATAATAAGTATTTAGTTTTCGTTCAAAAACTTTCTCTTTCGTCAAACTTCCGGCAGCCCATGTTGATTCCATGAGATACCAATGACGATCGACTTGAACTGCATTCCAAGCATGATCAGTTTCAGTCGGTGCACCTTCTCGAGTATCGAAACCATAACCTTTCGAATATCCACTAACAATTTCACAAGGCAGTTGTAATTGGTCACATAAGTATTTGTACAAATTTCCATAGCCTGCACAGACACCTTTTCTATTTTGAAAAACTCCTTCAGCAGATTGATCAGCATAGCTTTTGCTGAAATAGGACACAGTATCATATGCAATATTATGTACAATCCAATAGAAGATGATCCAATGTTGATCGACAATTGATTTTCCTTGTGCAAATGATTGAATCATTTTCGCTAGTTGCTGAAGTGATGTTGGCTTCCATGATTCGATTGTTGATCGATAGGAACGATTATCAATTGCTTGTTGACGTTGTTGAATAAATGAAGTATTGAATGCCTGAGGATCTGTTGGTTTTATTTTCACCTGATTGTCTGTATTCGTTAGTTCATGAATCGTTAATTCATCAGGAAGAATATTTTGTGGTACGAGAAATCCTTCATGTGGATCATCGTCTCCGTATTCTTCGAGAAAAACTTTCTGATTATGATCAACATCAACATCAACCTGTCGTACTACTGGTTCTTGTACGGGTACGACTTTTGTTTGCTTGCAACCCATTTGGAATTTTTTTCAAAAATAAATGCCTTTAGTAGGAAAAAAATGGCAACCCTTTGTTTTTTTTGTTTAGTGTCATTGAAGTGATACTATATATAGAGAAATGACTAGGAAGAAGATTATAATTTGTTGTCGCGACGTTTTTGTCGTTAGTGAAGTTTATTTTTCTAAAAGAGCATATGCAAAATGAGCAATCATGCCTCGCGCGTCATACTTTTTTCCTTTTTTCCGTCTGCTTTACTCGCCTGCGAATTAAAAACGTAAAATGTCTTGGAGAAAAAGAATAAATGACGTCGAGAACTTCAACGTTTTTACATTTTTCATTTTCTCTGTAAATCATAAATCATAGGATTTATCTGTATCGCGATCAATCGATATTCAAATACAACTAAATTTAAAGTCTAAGTCCAATCTTCTATCAACAGGAAAACAATCGACGTGAATTATGTTATTCCATCGTTAGATGTCACTAATTTTTCCGGAATGCAAACGGATTGTTCATTCTATCGGACGAATAACTATATTGTAAATAACTAGCGTGTTCTGTGGCACACGCGCATACACATACACATCATTTTCAGATCAGTAGGAACATACTGATTGTTTATTTATTTATTGTTTTTTTTTTGGAATTCATCATGTTATTAGTACATTTTTTTTTGATGAATGAAATCTATGTATTTTCAACAAGATAGTGTCAATTACTTTCGCCTATGATTTCTCATGTCTTATTTATGTGTTTGACAAATACAATTAGCTCATCATCATCAAACATGAACAATTCATCATCGACAAATACAAATATCGAAGAAAACAAGCAAACATCGGAAGATATTTTAGACGTTATTTTTGATTACACTGGAAATGGCGATGATGAACTAACGCTAAGGTTTGAAAATGCGAAGACAAAAAAAACAAATATATGCATACAATGATTTTTTTTTTGTTTTTTTTTATAGACGAGGAAGTAAATTAGAAGTTCTATCAAAAGATGAATCGATATCTGGTTCACGTGGTTGGTGGACAGGCCGATTGGTCGATTCAGAATCCGTTGGTATATTTCCAGCTAATTTTGTCTCAAATTCTTCATCTGATCTTCGTATTATCGATTACAATGATTTACACATTGGGGAAATCATCGGTATTGGTGGTTTCGGGTATGAAAAACATAAAACACAAGAAAAAAACGATCGTAAAAATAAAATTTTCTTTATCTTTTAAGTCACGTTTATCATGGTAAATTTGGTGATATTGATGTTGCAATAAAAACTGCTAAATCACTTGTATCATATTCATCAATTCCAACTCCGACATCTTCAATTAATAATAATTCTTCAGATACTGTTCTAAAAACTTTAATCGATAGTCTCCTACGTGAAGCACGTCTATTTTCAAATCTCAAACATCGAAATATCATTCAATTGTTCGGTGTTAGTCCGTGTTTAACAACAAAAAATCTTTATCTCGTCATGGAATATGCACAAGGTGGTGCATTAAGTTCTCTTCTTCAACAACGACAAACAGGTCTCTATCCGAATGTACTCATTGAATATGCCAAACAAATTGCCAACGGAATGAAATATTTACATGACGAAGCTTGTGAACATATTATTCATCGAGATTTGAAATGTTCAAACAGTAAAATGATGAGAAATTCTTTTTTATTCATTCATTTATTTATTTATTGTTGTTTAGTCTTGATATTGGAACATGTCAATGATGTTCATGATGATAATGATCTGATAACTAAAACATTGAAAATAACAGATTTTGGTTTAGCTCGAACGCAATTACAATCATCAAGTACGTCCGCAGCAGGAACATTCGCGTGGATGAGTCCAGAATGTATTCGAAATAGTGAATATTCGACGAAATCCGATGTTTGGAGGTAAATATTATCATTTTGTTATTTGATCTTCTTCACACCAGGAAATATTTAGCTTTGGCGTTCTTCTTTGGGAATGTCTAACGAGCGAATTACCTTATAAAGGTTTCGATCAAATGCAAGTTGCATTTGGCATAGCGACTAATAAATATTCACTACCGATTCCAAGTACATGTCCTGAAGAATTCTCTCAATTGATGACTAGTAAGCAATGGATTTTTGTCTTTTATTTTGCATGATTTTTGAAATCGTGTAGATTGCTGGCAAATATCACCACAAGAACGTCCGACATTTGGCGAATTATGCGATGAAATCAATCGAATTATTGAAAAACATCGAATCGAATCGACAGATGAATCGTATCAATCGTTGCAAAAAGATTGGCGACAAGAAATTCAAGATATGTTCAATGAATTAAAGGAAAAAGAACAAGTAAATATTCAAAAGAATTTTCCAATCATATTAATTTTTTTTGTTTGCTTTCTTCGTCAAGGAAATTCGTGATCGTGAACAAGCGATGTACGAACGATCAGTTGAACAAAATCATCAACGTTTAGAATTAGAAAAATGGGAACAACAATTGTACGAACGTGAAATGCATATTGTCGAATTAGAATTACGATTATTAATGACAGCTAATAATCAAGAACGTTTGCAAAATTCTACACCGAAAATACAAAAACGTTCAGGACGTTTTATGCGTTCGTTATTAAATTCAAATCATCATCATCATCATCATCATTCAACAACAAATTCAAATAAACTAATCAGTAGTCCAACAAGTAAATAAAATACATTTCATTTTAACATCGATAATTTCAAATTGATTTTCAAGATTTTCGTCATTTAATATCTGTTTGTCATAATCATCAAAATTCATTATCATCCATCCCAAGTTCATCATCTACGCCGAATTCATGTCCGATTCTTCTCGAAACATTAAATAATACAGCTCTATCTCCACGATCCTATTCAAGCAGTAGCACACCCTCAACACCTAATATGAATCGTCTTCGTACGCTAACATGTACGTACAAATCTAAATAAAGATTGATTTTCTTTGATCTTTTCTTTTTCTTGCTCGTAATTATTATTCTTAAGTAATTCGATCTTAAATTTCTACTATAGCTAGTGGAGATCTAATTATAAATAACCGTATGTCGGATGGTAAGAGATCGAGTATCAACTTGCTTGTTAATAAAATGCTTAGATTGAAATTAATCTTCTTTCTTCTTGAGAATCGCCTTTTGTAATGTTGAAATTCATATGAATCTATTTGTTCTAGTTCATTTTCCGAATGATGAATGTCGATCAATGACACCACCTGATAAACCACCACGTTCGATGAGTCAAACAAAAGCATCAGGAAGAAAATCACGAAGTTCGTTTATTCGAAGAAAACCATCGAAAAACGATGAATCCAAATGGTATATAGAAACAACAAACATAAATAATAATAATAATAACAATAATAATAATAATCATGAAGCAAGTACAACATCAACACCGATTATCGATCGATCAAGTAGAAAATTAGGTAAGACAAAAAACAAAAATCAATTAAACCCCGTTTTGTATTTATCTTCTTCTTCAGAATACAGATGAATTAAGTAAGAGATAGGCACATCTAATCATTGACTAATCCTAATCCAACTGAATTTCTTTAATAAAAAAATCAAAAGTTAATATTTTTTCCGTTTGCTTTTAGGTTCATCATCGTCATCTTCGCTCTGTTCGACGCCGAACGATCGTTCTATATTTCGTGCTCTATTCGATGTTAATTCCATGTTAACATCGATCGGTCTCGGTCGTCGTGTGGATTCATCTCAACATCAGCCAGTCCTCATTCAACCGAAACGATCCGTTCAACAAACCGATTCATTTCGTTCGAGATATTCATGTTCACCAATGCGACCGAATTCTCTTGTATTTTCTTCGTCATCACAAAATTCTAGTCAAATAACTGACGATGAAAATGAAAAATATTATTCAGCTCAATCATCGAAAATCTCGACGCCGATGGTTCAAACACTCGACAACCGAAAGAATTATCGTGACAGTCCGTCAAAAGATTTTCGTCGTTGATTATTGTTGTTGAAATTTTGCTTTTGACATATGTATTTCGTTATTTTTCATTTTTTTTTCTGCGTACATTGTCGTTGTTTGTAAAACAATAGATTTTCGAAAAGTTACATTTTACATGTGTGTCTGTATATATCTATATTAATATAGAACAGAAAAATAAATATCGATATGAAATCAACCGTTCTATCCGCACACGTTCTTCTTCTTCTTCTTCTTTTTGTGAGAAATGTGTGAATCAATGCAGAAAACAACAACAACGAGAAATAAATAACAAACACGCATATTCTTTTCTGTTCTGTATTCTGTTGCCTTATTTGGAAATCTTGTTTTGCAATAACAATCACGTGTATACCGAATCCTTTTTCTCTTCTTCCATAGACCACGTTTGTAAAACGCAGTATGGCTGCATATCGATTAGCTTATCAAAAACTTGTAGCATTGTGTCAAGATTCTTCGATTTCAAATGTCGATGAATTAAAAACGCATCTATCCGAAATGACAAAAGAAGAACAATGGCATTTGATCGATGCTGAAGATGAAACCAATCGTTCGCCGTTATTCTACGCAATTGAAACTGGTAAATCACTGGAATTTATTCGTTTATTACTTGAATACGACATAAGAATCACTGATCGAATTCTTCTCTGTGCTGTTCGATATGGTAATCTTGAAATATTGAAATTATTACTGGAATACAATGCTGATTTTCGACAAACTTATCAAGGATTATCACTTTTACATGAATGTATACTTTTACATAAAAATCATTTGATTAGTTTTCTCATTGAACAAGCCGGCGTAAGTAGAAAACAAAACGGATATTAGTAAATATATTTAAAAAAAAATCTTTTTGATATAAAACAGATCAGTCCTGATGTATATGATTACGATCTACAAACGCCTCTCTATTTCGCTATACTTCGTGTTAATCTCGAAGCTATTCATCTTCTTCTCGGTTATTCAACGTTAGATCCCTGTTCGATAAGTATACGTAAACGACGTATGACTGCGTTCCATCTTGCGTGCGAACTAGGCCTTGATGAAATTCTACCTGCTATGCTCGATAAAATCTCGCCGAATAATATCAATAAATGTTCATCAAATGATCAAACAGCATTCGATCTTTTTCTAAGTGCATATTTATTTTCTAAACAAACCTTGGATAAAGATGAAATCTTCTTCGAAAAATTCTCTCAATTATTCGATTTATTCGTAGCAAAAGGTGCAAAATTAAATCATCTCACACGAGCCTATCATCGAACACGAGCAAAATCTGTTGCTAAAATTCTCACAATTATCTTTCAAAAGTCGATTTCGTTCTCTGATCTCATTCTTCGAACGAATACATCAACAATTATCAATGATTTCCAATCGTTTACATGTCAATCATTGGCTGATTGGATATCATTAATTGACTCGAAAGATAATATTACAATTTCAGATCGAGAACATGTTCTTCGACAAGTCTACGAATTATTTCTAACTGTTTATTATCAATCGCCGAATCGACAATTACTCAATACGAAATTACTGAAACGATATTGTTCAGCGAATCAAAATGATTCAGGAATGAAACAAATCTTTTGGTTATTTCTTCGAAGTTTTCTTGATAAACAAACCGAACCCGATCTGTTGAAATCAATTTGTCGAAAAAAGGTATTATTACAAATTCAATCGGTTTCAAAACATTGTACATTTCAGCATTTATCCATTTCGAAAGATTTAGAATATTATCTTTTATTTTTTCTAATGAAATGACATGAAAAAACAAACAAACTTTCTTTCTTTTTTTTGGACTTTTTTTAGTAGTTTATTTAATGAAATGTTAAATGAATATAACAAATATTCGAAATAAAACGGAAAGAATAAGCATAAAAGATAAAAAACAATACATCGCTTTTGGATGCTTGTCAAAAAACGAATAGAAAATCGACCGAAGTCCTGGTGTTTCTCTAAACACGATGATTCCACGATCCAGATTCTAAACGAAAGCAAAGAAAAAGAGATTAATTCAAATTTGAACGGAATTCATTTGTACACCCTCAAGCACACCTAATGTTTTCGATTGATCGAATTGATTTTCCATGTTACCTAAGACGAGAAAATCAAGTCATTCCATATGTGAATTTGTATGAATTACCGTTTTGTGGCCACGATCGAGTTGCTACAGCGAGATTTTGTAATCGACCGCTGTTAGCAATGGCTGGTTGATTCCATTGAGCTGAAAGAATCGAAATCAATATTTTATTTCACTGAGAAGAAATGGAGAATTTATTTACATGGAACTTGTTGGTTTGTTGACCATGATGGAGTTTGATCTAAGGATTTTTGAATTGGTGAAACTAAACATGAAAATAGAGATTAAAATTGAGTGAAAAGAGATTTCAATTTGATTAACCTCCTTGTTGTTGAGTTAAACCAAACGATTGTGAAAATTGATTAGTGTTCCATTGGTTTTGTGCAGCTAGAGAAGAATATTTTACAAACATACAGATATTGCATTCGACATCAATATTACCTGGTAAAACAAATGGTTGTGGTGTTGTAGTTGTAGTTGTGATGATTGGAAGAATTGGTTGAAGTGTTGAAAATGTTTGAGCATCTGAAAATCATAGAAAAGACTCAATGATAGCTGATAGAGTAGGCGAATGAATTACTAAGTCGAGATTGACTTGATGGTTGTTGAGGTTGGAAGCCAATGGTTGCTGAGATTGGGTTTGAACTCCATTGATTTGATGGTTTAACTTGCCAGGATTGTTCTGGAGTTTGAACTGCATTTGATAATGTAGTTGTTTCCCAAGATGATGGTTGAAATTGGTCTACAAAAATAATATCATGTGGATAATTTCAATTGATCTACGAAAAGATCGTTTACTTTGTGATGGAACTTGATAACCATTCCATTGGTTCATTGGTCGAGCTTGTTGCCATGATGGAATTGTGGTTGTGATTGGTGTTGTTGTTGTGGTTGTTTCGATAATGTCAGCTTGCTGATTTTGCCATGATGGAACTTCAATTGGTGCTGGTGTTGTTGTGGGTGTGATAACACGGAAGTCTATGGAAGTAATCAAATCAGTACTGCTAATAGACAGAAAATATTTGTTTTTTACTTTGCCATGCTTGTGGGACTTGATAACCATTCCATTGGTTTACTGGTCGGTTTTGTTGCCATGACGGAATTGTGGTTGTGATTGGTGTTGTTGTTGTTGTTTCAATAATGTCAGCTTGTTGATCTTGCAATGATGGAACGTCAACTGATGCTGGTGTTGTTGTGATTGTAACAACACGATAACCTATGAAAGAAACTAAACATGTACAATATGAATGAAGAAAATGAACGTACTTTGCCATGATTGTGGAGCTTGATATCCGTTCCATTGGTTTACTGGTCGGTTTTGTTGCCAGGATGGAGTTGTGGTTGTAATGGGTGTTGTTGTTGTTGTTGTTGTCGTGGTGGTTGTTTCAATAATATCAGCTTGTTGGTTTTGCCATGATTGTGGAGCTTGATAACCGTTCCATTGATTCATTGGTCGAGCTTGTTGCCATGATGGAATTGTGGTTGTAATGGGTGTCGTCGTAGTAGTCGTTTCAATAATATCAGCTTGTTTGTTTTGCCACGATTGTGGAGCTTGATAGCCGTTCCATTGATTCATTGGTCGAGTTTGTAACCATGATGGAAGTGTAGTTGTAATTGGTGTTGTTGTTGTGGTTGTTTCAACTTCAAGTGGTTGGTTTTGATCTTGCCATGATGGAACTTCGACTGGTGCTGGTGTTGTTGTAGTTGTAACAATACGGAAGTCTATGAAAGAAGCTGAATATAATTACACAATATCATGAAAAAATGACCATACTTTGCCATGATTGTGGGCCTTGATATCCGTTCCATTGATTCATTGGTCGAGTTTGTAACCATGATGGAAGTGTAGTTGTAATTGGTGTTGTTGTTGTTGTTTCAACTTCAAGTGGTTGGTTTTGATCTTGCCATGATGAAACTTCGACTGGTGTTGGTATTGTTGTAGTTGTAACAATACGGAAGTCTAAAATATGAATTCTATAGAGAGAATACGCGTAGATCTTTGAATTTTACTTTGATAGGCATGTGATTGTGGAACAAAACGTTGTTCATTTTGCACATTTGAGTTTGGAAGTTGATCTATATGAAAATATGTTTATCTTGTTTTCAATTGTCCAATGAACTTACTTAACCATTGTTGGCTACCGAATTGTTGTGGTTGTGACCATGGTTTGTCTGAAAGACCATCAATTATCGATATTATGATCAACCAAATCGAAAATATTACTTTGACCATAAAGACCTTGTTGACGATCAGCAATTCGTGCTGGAATAAATGGAATCTTATCTTCTTGGATAGGTCGTAATGTAGTTGTAGTAATAGTTGTGGTTGTTGTCGTTGTCGAAGGTGCTAATTCTTCTTCAGTAACTCCGTATGTTTTCAATAATGATGGTAAATCAAGTTTTGGTGGTCGTTTACGATCGCAAACTTTTTCTTCTTGATTCCAATAAAGTACTGGACCGCATGGTTGAAAGTAGACAACTTCACCATCACATTGAAGATATGCATGTTGACTGTATGCAAATGGGAAGAATTGTTCACTTGATTTCAAACATGGATTTGGTACAGCTAAAAATCATCAATTGAATTTTGAGAATAAAAAACGTTTCAATCGAATTTACTTACGTTCTTCACAATTTAAACCGTAACCTTTCTTCGAATGGCAGACACAGACATAATCTTGTTCGTAATCAATTGTTTTCAAAACTCGACATTCAGCATTTGGACCACATGGTTTTCGTACACATGAATTAATTGGTGTTTCACATCGTTCACCAGTCCAATCTGCTTTGCATGTGCATTTAAATGTTGAATTCGATAATAAACTGCATTGGCCATCGTTTAAGCATGGTTTTTCTTCAGCACATCGATCCAAAACTGGTAGTGTAGCTTCGCATGAGCCAGTTTGATAGTTATATTCACCGTTATTTGGACATGAAAAGATTTCATAATGAAATTCATCACGACAGTAGATATATTTTGTTTTATCACCTGGATGAGCGAGTCTAGTTAATGGACGTGTACCGACACATGGCGATGGTACTAAATTTTCACGAGAACAAAAGAAAAAAAAAACAAATCGAATAAATCGTGAGAAAAATAGTACGTACAAGGTTGAACACTTGACTTTTGATCTTGTTTTTGTTCACTGAAAAGTAAAAGAAATGAACTGTAAATAATAGATTTCGAAATGAAATCAATTTACGATGGATTTACTAAAACCAATTCTTCTTTTTTTCCATCTTCGGAAAGACGAAGTTTACCAAATGGATAACCTTTTTCTCCTTTAACTGTTGGATTAGTACCTTTATAGCAAACAAAAATTCAAGAATGATCTACAAAATAATTCGATCATTTACCATCATACGATTGGGCACTAATGGTCAATGCCAAAAATGCAACAACGGCGAAACGAAGCGAAAACTAATCAAATAATAAATAAATAAATGAGTTTTCTTAGAAAATTCAATTCATTAATCTAACCATAATCTTGTTATCGCGTTTAAAAGTCGAAAAAAAAACGAATCCAAACAACAGATGACACCCGAATGTAAAAGTGAATATGTAAACATCGATATCACGCGTTTTATATAGATATCCGACGGAGAAGATAGTTGAAACCCTGGATTTTTCTTATTTCGTTTCTTTTGCCTACGTATGCTATTGTTCAAATCGATGAAATCTATTCGATTATTCGATGACTTCGAACGAACGCAAAACGAAAGAAAAAAGAAAGTGTACAACAACAATGAACTCTCATCATCTCGAATGACTAGATTTCGTTTGTTTTCAAGAATCAAACACACGTTGAAATCAACAAACAAAGAAAATGAATATATTTGCAAAAGACCTTGTACAATCGTACGTTTCTCATATGCCAATATACTTGTTCATTCAAGCATAACAATAACTCGTCGTTTTTTTTTCTCATGTTCAACCTTTCGAACATAAACGAAAAAAACGAGCGAAACTAATGATTTATACGAGTGAAAATGTTTATATTCAGTCAGCAAATACGAATCATCAAATTTTCTATCAGCTCATCCCATCTCAACCATCATCATCATCATCGATAATCTATCTTCAATCAACGCCTATTTATCATTATAAATATTCTCAATTAGTGCAACCATTGCCATCCTATGTTCAATCGATAAATGAAAATAAAAATCCTTCACAGAATCTATCCGTTCGAAAAGAACAAATTCCATTATCAAACAAACGATCTCCAACACCGTTAACAGCCGATGAACAATTAGATCTTAATCTATCACATTTTGGCTATCGACGACAGTTAGTCAATGGCGATGGAAATTGTTTTTTTACTTCGATTGCTAGTCAATTAATTCGTTTCTATCAACAGGATCGTTCATTTCGTCAAGCTCTAAAACAACGTTTGAAACTCCCCGAGAATATTTTCACTAATCAAACACAATTGGCACGTCTACTACGTAAATTAGTTTGTTTAGAATGGAAAATCAATGATAAAAAATATAAACCCTACATAAATGATATCAATTATTATGATGAAATAAGAAAATTTCGTTCCGATAAATTCTATTCATCGATTCTAGGTGATATTTTACCATTAACAATAAGTAATCTATTCGGAATTCCGATGAAAATTATCACAAATCTCAGTCAATGTCCATTAATTAATATTTCTCCTGAAGATGTACCATTAGTTAGTTCATCAAGACAAACATTACCGATTTTAACATTAGCTTATAATCAAGAAAATGATGGACATTACGATATAGCTATTGAAAAGGACATATTTGATTGAATTCTGTTTTCGTGAATAAAAAAATATTTGATCGAAAAATTAATTTAGATTAAATATAGTACACTAACATTTCGATTGAATTAGTTCTTATCAACATGTCTTACATATCGAATGACATTGTTATTCGATTATTTCTCAGGCAACATTTTAGAAACGCAATCGAAAATCACACGTGCGAATAGAACGAATACGAGTGTATATATAGATCATCAGTATTTTTTGGTTGTTTCTAATTTGCAATGGGTGCAGAATACAGTCATCAAGCGAAAGCACAATCGAATAGACATATGCTCTACGAAACCTATGGTAGCAAACGAAAGGGTCGATCAGGTGCGCGTTGTTTTAAATGCAGTGGACATGGCAAACTCTATGTGGAATCCGAATGTGGTTCATGTCGATATGAAGAACGATCAAGTTGGTCAAATTATACGGGACATTGCTGTTCATGCAATGGTTATGGCCGACAAACATCGTATGAAGTATGCGATGATTGTTTCGGACGAGGTTATATGTAAGAACATTGCAGTCTACTCTCTTTTTTTTTATTTGTTCAATTTTCAAAAGAAAAAAGTCCCTTTTGCAATAAACTACGAAACTGTCGATTCAGTTTTTTGTTCAGTTTTTATTATTGGTGGTGGTGGTGGCGGTGGAATAGCTGAAACTGGTTCAGTTTTAATTGAAATACTAGGTGATTTCGATAGTCGAGTTGTTTGTTTTCGTTGAGTTGGTGGTGTCGGTTCTTTCGAATGATGTCGATGATGAATATGATGATGGTGATGATGACGACGATGATGATGATAATGATTTGAGTGTTGTTCATCATGAGATCGATGTCGTTGTTGAATTACGATTTTATCTGGTGTCGGTGATTTTGTTCGTTGACGTTCAATTTTGTTAAGATAATTGAACATGTTCGGATGTTTTTGTAAACGTCGACGTGCTTGTTTTAAATGAGAATAATTATCTAATAATTTCGAATCGATTTTAATTAAATATGTCAATAGATGATAAACAATAAGATCAGCTAAAGAAACACGTGAACCAAGGAAAAATGGTCCATGACGATGAAAAACTGCATAACAATTTTCTAATTGTTTTAAATAATTTGGTGCATCATCAATTAGAATCTTTCGAAGTTTATCTTCATCAGCAATGTCTTGAACAATTTTGTCTTCCAATGGACGTACTGTTTCAAGAATAATATCGACAAGTGCCTGTTCATATTTATCCGTGCCGTATAAATGAAATTCTCGTGCTAAATAACGTAGAATTGCATGTAAATGATAGATTTTAATATCACTATTAATACGTAATATAGGCAGTTGATCAACCGATTGTTCGTCTTTCATTTTCATCCATTCATCATCTTGTAAACGTTTATCTTTATACGAAATACCTGCATAAGTAAAAATCAATCGAATTATTTCGTGATATTGATTTGTTTCTAAAGCATATAATCGATATGTTGGAATACTTGGCACATTTGCCGCCGATGGTTTGACATTTGGTGATGTTCGTTGATAGGAATTTTTATAGTAAGGACTACTCGGTTGATGAGCAGCAGATCGAACAGCATAATTCGGATGAGGTAACTTATTGAATGCTCCTGATCCGTACGATGGCGGATAGTAGCTGCTACCATTAGTAAGCATCATCTTCGAAAAATGAAGTTAATACTCAAATGCGCATAAATAAATAGCTGAACGATTTGAGATTCGAAATCATTAGATGAGAACATTTGCCGTTAAATCACTGAACCGTCTCAAATTTTTTTTTGCATGTACTACTCGTTGAAAAAAGAATAATCATTGAAAAAAAAAGGTAATGAACATTAGTGTCAATCTCCAATGTTGATCTATCAATTATTTGATCGATGACTTTTTTACATTAGTACGACATTTCAGTAACTTGTCAAACAAATTCTGCACTAATTTTGAATTGTATCTTTGAAATCTTTATGTCTTCAACCAAATCAAAGGTTACAAATAAAATTACACGAGCAAAAAGAAAAAAGAAAAACTGTCAATGTATTCGTGATAGTTCTTCGATTAATTTGACAACATCTTCAACAGTTGTGTTTAATTCCGAATTATTTTCTCCCTAAGAACGAAAAATAAACAACTAAAGTATTTTGTTTCTGAAGAACAAGAACACGAACTCGTAGGTTTTTGATTAAATCGATTTGAACAGTTTTTGGTAGATCTAAATATGTTTCAATCAAATCTCCATCGATAAAACCTTGTGAATCATTCGTTCGATCGTCAACATCGAATGCTCGCCAAACTTTATGATCAATTTTACCAACACTCGGTACATATTGGCCAAGTGCTTCTTGCAATGCGTTTAACATTCGATAGAATGCCGGCGGCAATTGAAGACAAACACCAATGTAACCCGTAACACTGCCCATCAACGTGCATGTTTCAAGTGAACACAATGATTCATTAGTTTGTTGAGTTATTAAACAACCTAGGAAACGTTAAGGATGTTGAGAGAGAAAAAAAAGTCTATTTCAATATTTTACCATGTCGAAAAACATTGATTTGTTCGCCGAGATTGAATGAACCGAGTTCATTGAGAATATTTCGTTCTTGTTCTTTAGTTGAACTACTATTTTTATGCAAAGACATTAGATTTCCACTATCATCCGATGATAAAAATGTATCATCATCGAGAAATTCACATGCAATTGTCCATTGCGGACGATTATTATGTGCAATCTATTGAACAGACAAAGAATTCAAGTTTTCAATTAAAAAACAAAAAACAAATTGAATATACTTCTTCGAATTTATTGTCACTTGTATTATATCGAAGTACGGCCAATGAATTCATTATATCGCCATATAAGATAAAATCATCTTTGATCTTCAATGATAAACATTCAACACGACCATTATAAGTTTTCGATTGTTGAATTAATTCATTATTTTCAAATTTATACAATCGAATCTAAAATAAATATTTTGTTGTTCAATTGACAATCATATTTAAACAAAAAAATCAACCGTATTTCCAACAGCAACAATCAATTTGCCATGATAATCAACCATTCCATGCGGTGGACCAGTGATTTCTTTTTCTGCAAGAAATTGTAATTGCTGATTTTTATATTGATATAAAATAATTCGTCCACATTTTGGTGTTTCATCTTCATCGTTAATAATTGTCGTGCCAATAGCAAGACAACGTTCGTCATTGAAATTAATCAAACATAGACTAGTTGCATCTTCATGATTTAATAATTTCACTGATATACGTGCTGGAAACAGAAGACAAACATGAAAATAAAATCTAAGATTTCATCGATTCAAACCTTCGTGCGTATGTTGATCAAGAATAACAATCGAATTGTTAATTTCATTCGATGATTGACTTGTTAATTGTTGAATATGAGTAAATTTTGTTGGACAATCAAGTTTCTGTTGTGCTTGTCGACTAATTGGTTGATTTGAATCGGTTTGATAGGACGATAAATGTTGTGTTAAAACAACGAAAATTTTCTCTTCATCAGAAAATATCAATCGTCGAGCCGATTCACCAAGAGTCAACGAACGCACATGTAATTTTTCAATATCATCTATTCGACCGATTAATATACCCATGTCAGTAACTAATGTTAAACTTGACCCGTAGTATTCCGAATTTAATAGACACATACAAACAATTTCTCGGATGTTGACTGATGAAAAATGAATCTTATTATTTAATGATGAGATCACCGTTGGATGATCACTGCAAGCAAATAGAACCGTTCGAGATGAGACATCCGTATGTTGACAAAGTGTTAATGTCGTTGGTTTAGTACCTAATGGAACTTTCTTTCGTTCGTAGAGAAAACCTTGTTCAACATTAAAAAGATAGTAGACAATGGGACCATCAGCTAATGAAACGAATACATATGATTGATTTTCGAAATTAATCATAGCTACAGATCGAGGAAGAGTATCTGAATAAAATAAGACAATTGTTAAATTATTTGGCATCTAGAATATTTATTATTACCAGATGTTAATGATTCCTTATGCGTAATTTCTAATGTTGGTAATCGACATAACCAAACTGAGATTTGTGTCCAAAGTCCAATAGCACAAAAATTCGATTTTTCATCTTGATTATTCAATGATGTTATATCCAAACAAGCAATATTATATGGTAATTGACATTTACTAAATATATAAATCGTTCTCACTTTCTCGTTCTCTCATATTCTCAATTACTTGATTTCTTTTAAAGAACCTTGACTTATTTCAAAATAGAATAGTTCATTTCCACATGCACAAACACATTGCGTTGAATTTGCTGTTGCAACCGTGATTTCATTTGTTGAATTTTTCCATTCGAAAATCAATTCTTGACCTTGATTTCCAATCAAACGTATCGAATGAGTTGTCATCTAAAATTGACGAAGTTTAATTTTGGAAAACAAAAGTTCTCTCCTACTTGAATATATTGATTAGCTGTTACATTCGAACAGAATAATGTTTGATGTTGATAATCAAATGCTGGTAGTTCAACTTCTTCGATTTCGTCATTTTGTAATTGAAATGAACGTGTTTGATCGAAAAAAGCGACGACAAGATGATTATCATATTGATTCGCAATTTTCAATGACCAAATTCCTTTAATATTTCGTAAATCAATAGCAGCATGTTCATGGATGCTAATGCCAGTTCGAATGAAACGCAACGATGAATTTTTACCGTATCCTGAACATGTGACTAACTAAAAATGCGAATTTAGTTGGTTTCTTTTTTAGAATGGAAGTAGAATACGTACTTGTCGACCTTGTCGATCGAGATCGAGAACGCACATATCAACAATCGGTCCGAGATTTGTATAGGACTCAAGAATTTCAATATGAGAGCCATTTTGTGGTTCAGGAAGAAGCTAAATACGTAAATTCCAAATTCAGTTTTTATTTGTTTCAAAAAACTATCATCAGATTTTCTTACTCGTATGAGTTGACTATCGCCAAATCTTGAGCCGATAAAAGCTACACTATTGTCTAAATATGTCATGCATAAACTGCTTGAGACTTCACCGAGATGATCAAGCTGAAAAGTGTAGAAAATTATTATTTCAAGAAAAAAAAGAAAAAAAAATCATAACTATTTACTTTCATATCGATAATTTTCGTTGATTCATATTCGATAATAAGTAAAAACAATTTACCATTACTATCGGTTAATAAATATCTTCGACTATCATCAATCGGACAGTAACTAGAAAGTACGGTTGTATCCTGAAAAATGAATTTCAATTATTCAAATAAGTAAATCATTGATCGTCTTCTGATTTTACATTGAGTAGAGAAGATTTAAGTTCTATTCGTTCTTGATTTTCTTGACAAATTAAAACAGAATTTCGACCGATTATTAAACAACTATCTTGATCTTGTCCGACTAGAAAATTCATTTAAATCAGACAAAAGAATAAAATCTTTTTGAAACTTACTCGGAATAAGAAATGATGCTTCTGATATTGTGAGTCTTTCTTTCCAAGTTAATCGATTAATTGAACGTTCTTTGAGATCAATTTCATATGTTTGCAGAAAATATTCTTCATTTTCACCACCAAATGTATAATACGACTCAGGTTTACGCTAAGATATGAGAAAATGAAAAATTAAATTCAACAAAAATCAATTTTTCATTTACAGAATGTAGAATAACAAATGTTGGCTTCGAAGAATCCGTTAGAAATTGTATATCAATGATATTTTGTTCATTGATTCTTTAGAAAAGTAATAATCGATTCAATTTTAATGTTTTGAAATAATTCTATATTTTACTTGATATTGTAAGCTTCAAGATTTTTCGATGTTGAATCTTTAGCTGATAAATCTTTTAAATAAATTAACTTAATCACTCCTTCTAAAATTCTTAGTAGGATAAGTCCATGTTTAGAATCGATTGTACACAATGGTTGATTTGTTGATTGTAAACCCGTATCCTAGAATTAATCATTATAAATCGCATATACAATCATTGAATTACTTTTAATAAACCATGACATTTAGTTAAGATTTCATATTGTTCATTGTCAATCTGACGACAGTCTAAAATCATTCCATGACATTTAGCTGTGAAGATAAAAAGAACATCTTTGTCCATATTCTAATTAATAAAAAAATAATAATAAAAATTTTTTGTGTGTCTATTTTTACTGGCAAACGAAAACATTTGAGAACAGTGATTCGTCCATAAACACAAACATCTTTGACTAATTTTAAACCTTCAGAAGTAATAAGATAGATTTCAAAATGTGTATTTTTTGCAACAATTAAATTGAATTCAGTTGGCGAAGTAAAATAGCCGGTTGCAAGTGCAGTAACTGCTGTTGGTCGTTGAACAGTAACGACATAATTTGTTGCTGACATTACCAATGTATTAGAACTCTTAGTTTCTTCTTTTTATGACTGGAAAAACTATTCTATTACTATATTACTACTACTACTCAAATTCGTATATCATTGATTGGTAAAAAGAAAAATCCAATGGACAATTTCAATCAGATGGCAGTACTGTTTATTGTTGCTAAGAAACATTTTCGACGAGTAAACGATAACATTACTATTTTTTCTTGTTAACATTGAGAAACAATAGCAGCAAAAAGAAAAAAACACATCAATCAATGGCGTCAAGTACAATTCCAACACATTATCCTCAACTAGTCGATCCGACACGAACACCACTTGCATTTCTTAATCGAGCTGTACCACGTTTAGTAAGTTCGATGAGAAAGAATTGATCTATGTATTTATTTATTTATAGAATCGAGAATTGAATAGTGAAGATCTTCTATTACGACAACGTGCTGTTCGATCCTTATGTGATTATCTTCATGATCCTGAACATATATTACCTTGTCTCGATGAAGGTTATTTATTGATTGTTTGTTTTTTCACTTCTAAACTTTCGTTCTTTCAGATATTCCCAATACTCTACTCGAGTTACTCGAAGATGAAGATGAATTTTGTCGTTTAAAATCTGCTGAATGTTTCTATGTCATAGCCAGTAATTAACACATTCATTGACTTTTTCTTTTGCTAATATATATATAAAACAAATTCTATAAAGGTCATGCTATTGGCCGACAAGCTATGCTTGGGTGTAATGTCATCCCGCGTTTAGCACAATTATTTAACGATAATGAACCGTCCGTTCGACGAAATGCTCATAAAGCTGTGTCAATGTACAGCGAAGCAAAACCTAGTATGTAATTTTTTTTTTGTAAAAGAATGTATTTCGAATCGGACTGTTCTAGGCGCACAAAATCTCATCGAACTTCGACTTATTGAAACACTTTTTAATAAACTAGTTACTGAATTAGATGAAATTAAGGAATTAATCTTAAATACAATTCATTTTTGTCTCATGGTCGATGTTGAACAAGCACTTGCCGTCGATGCTACATCGACATTAACATCGTTACTCGATCATCCAACGGATAAAATCAAAATTCTCGCTGCATTAACTATTTTTCATTTAAGGTTACAGAAAAACAACAGAGAAAAATCTTAAATTAACTTATGATAGTTTTCAGTGTTTCATTGAAAGGCAAAGAACGAGCGGTCGAAATCGGTACTGTCAATAAATTAGTACCTTTACTCGATTCGACAAATAATACATTGAAAAGCAAAACTGCACTTGCACTTTCCATGTAAGATTTTCTAATGATTGATATTTATTCGAATTTTGTTTAGTATTTCGATAATTACACCTGGAAAATATGCAACAATTCGAGCCGATGCTATACCTAAGCTTTTAACTATGCTCAACGATGAATCGACTGAATTAATCGTTAATGCACTTAAAGTTTGTGTTCATATGAATACGAGAGAGAGAGAGAGAGAGAAAAGAAAAAAAAAGTCTTGACTTTTTTTTTGTCGATATTTAGGTTATTGCTTGTATCGCTGAAGCACCTGAAGGAAGAGAAAAATTATTGAAATCTGTTGACCAAGTAGAGAAAATGATCGTTGAGATAAGCGTTTATTGACTTAAATATTTCATTTAGATTGAAAGATATTGCGATCATCGAATACCGAATTTAGCTAAACACGCACAAATTGCAGCAAAAGTGATCAAATGGCAGCCTTAATTACAAAACAACAACAAAAAGGACGAGATTTTCATTTTTAATCAAATCTTCTTTTCTTAATAAAACTGTTCTTCGTCGAAAGAGAAAAAAATGTGAAATTTTGTATACATTCGATTTGTGATTAGTCAAAGACACCTTAGAGGCACTTGAACAAATGAATCGAACAAGGAAAAAAGGCAAGATTTTTTTCTCTTTTGTCTTTATGTTTGGCCTGTCTATTTACAGTCAACTTCATCCGGCGGCTGGATATATTTGTTTGATGCAGTGCTTCGTTACCATTTTTTTTCTCTTTCTCATTCACAAACGAAAAATTTGTTTGTAACAAGTAATGATCCGTTCTCATCCTAAGACATTTTCTATGGTATCAGATGAAATAAAATAAAATCAGAAAAATGTCTTCGAAGACACGTTCTTTAATTGAAAATCGATTTGAAAATAAAATTCGAATAAGCACGTGAACTTTCTTTTGATCTTTGTCGTTGAAACAAAAAAGAAATAAAGAAAGAAAGGCAATCAGTCATCAAACTCTCTAATCGGTACTCTTGACCACTAACAAACAAATCGATTCTCTCAATTTGTTCACATCTTATCACAAGCGCGTTATTTCATTGAATGTCTATACACACTTGATGATATAAATATGTCGAGTTTATCGTTCGATAATTTAGTGGCAAAAAACAATTAGAAATATAAATACGGATTTCACAGTTGATAGGCTAGATTGATATTATGAAATAAATCTGTTTTCATTCGTTGATTCGTCATATTCATTTTCTTATCCTCGAGTTTAATCAAGCGTCAATAACGTAAAAAAATATATCAAATACTTAAGCAAGAAATCGATCGTTATCTTTATGAGTAATGAGAAGAAAATGAAAACGGTCCCTATCTATGTGTCAATGACACAATGATTGGAAGAAGAAAAAAAAAATATTTCGAAGTGTATTAATCCAGCTCAAATACTTTCGCTCTCTCT
>Ga0209915_1001520_pt1 | contig 32053 bp, 38 predicted proteins | sample ThiBiot_750_plan_FD_183952 | JGI IMG/M metagenome (GOLD analysis project Ga0209915, IMG submission 183952) | Wastewater bioreactor microbial communities from Cape Town, South Africa - Thiocy_cont_750_plan (SPAdes) | ecosystem: Engineered > Bioreactor > Thiocyanate-remediating > Anaerobic-Aerobic... | reverse complement strand
CTTCTCGTTCCAGTGCCATCGGATAGATAGCCATTACTATACTCTCGTTTGGATTTACTAACATGTCCACCATCGGATACGTATCCCGCTTGATCTTTTGATCGACTAGAAATTGAACGAGACATATTCGAAATTTGTTGCGACATGGATTTCGGTCGAGCTGGAAGAATTTTCACATGTTGATTCGTATGTTTGTGCGATGTCGGTATAAGATCGGGCTCCTTCGAATATTTTTGCTGTTGAATAATTTTCGTATGATTAAATCGATGATTTCGTTGTAGAGCACATTCATTTGAACAAAATAAAGCACCATAACGTGGAAAAAATGCTCGATTAGCTAATGGTATTCGACATGTATAACAATAGAAACACGCATCATTCGCATGCCAATGTTGAGATTCATGTGCCATTTGTGGTTGATCAGTTTCAATACGTTCGCCGCACGTATCACAATATTCTGCATACATACTTTCGAAACATTTCAAACAAAACGGTTGATTTTGTCGCATAACATAACGTTCGCCGCCAAGACGTTTCTTACAATTTGAACAACCAAAATGATCCATATGCCAACTGTAACCTTCAGCTTCGGTACATTCATCACTGAAGATTATCTTCAAACAAAGATTAAAATCATAATTAGATTTTTGCTGTTCAATTGCATGACAAACAGCTAATAACACAACAACATTCTTGTCAATCTCTTATTTAACCAGTCATTTCCTACTGAATACTCTCACGAGATAAACATAACGTCTGTTACGATATGTAAATATACAACTGATCAGTTCATCGATCGAATGATAGTAATACTCGAACAAATATTTTTTACTCATAAAGTGTTTTTTTTTATGTATATACCTTATATCGACGTGGCGGTGGTAGTAACCGTCGACTCATCATGTAAACAATGTCGACTATTAAACGTTTTATATACTTTGAATACCTATGTATGCCTTTGATTTTTATCTCTTCGTAGTAATGATTATATAATCAATTAAAGGTTCTTTTGAAGAGCAACTGTTCATTTTTCTTTCTTTTCATGAATTTCGTTTAACATACCTCATCACATGCTGTACATCGTGGTTTATATAATTCGGCATGATGTCGACCACAATATAAAAGACCATCTTTAGAAAAATAAATTAAATTAATAAGAAATTCTTTGCATTGAATACAAATAAAACATTGTGGATGCCAGAAATTATTTCGACCTAATCGTTCGGCATTTACATAGATCGAGCCTGGTTCGATTACTTTTTGACACTAAAGAAAAAAGATCGAATTCACCATATGTTATCCGTCATGATTTTCATTTATCATTATTAATCAAAGAAATATCTGTTTTTAATTTCACACATACTGAGTACTGAAGAGAACAAATGTCGAACACACTTGGTATTTATTACAATTATTGAACTGATATATCTTCGTCAAATAAATTGAATCTAATTAACTGACCAATCTTCTACGCTTGAGAAAGTTTCATTTCATTTTCTTCTTCTAGTTGTCATATTTCGAAATGTGATACGCATTCTCTCAAGTGCTGTCAGTTTTTCTTTCTTATTTCGTAATATGCATCTATTCATATCGATATGTACGTATGTGTGCTAATCTTTCTTTTTTTTCCCTGTGGTAATGTATACTGACAAAGTAATACATATTCATATGTATGTATTTCTTTAACTTACACCTCGACATGGTACAGAAGACTGCGTAAGAAGTAATTGTTTAGCAACGCCACGTCCAAGTGCATTATGTCGTTGTTGCTCATTGAATATGCGTAATTCATTTTTTTCGTCTTCAGTTAATGAACGACAATATTTCGCATCGGAATCATGTGGAGGTAATTGTTTTTCAAGCATTTTCTAATATGAAAATCAATGTTCGTGTTTGTTTGTTTTTTATAAATAAATGAAATTTGAAAACATACAAGACGATATTTTTCCCCGAGAGAATTCAAAAATGGCACTTTATCTTCTGGAAAACATTTGAAAAATTGTCGGACCTTAATTAAATAGATAAGAAGAAATGAGCACAATATGCATTCAATTAGATACACGTACTTGTTCGGCTTTGAGACCAGGTGGACACCAGGCATATTCTTCGAGAGCACATCCGGAATCTTCATCACTATTCGATGAACGAGAATGTTGCTGTTGAGGTTGTTGTTGTGTTGTTGATGATGATGATAATGATGAAACAATCATTTTATTCTTTGTTGAATATACTACTGGAGAGATTAATTGACCATCAGCACACACACTAGATAGAAGAGCAAATGAGTGAATACAAAATATCTCAAGCAATTCATCATGTCTGAACGTCTCGTCCCTCCTATCGAATAAGAAGAAGAAGAAGAAGAGGGGTGGAGAAGAGATAAATCTCTGTCATTTTTTATACGAGATATACATATATATATACGTATAAGAACGAAAATGATGTGTACACTACTAATTCATCAAGATAACATATTGAACTTTCATATAAAATGATGAAATAACACTCTAGTTACATTGAAAGGGTGTTTGTTAAAAGGTCGTCCTAGAAAAAAAATCGTTTACTCTGTCACCTAAGCACCAAGTTTCAAGATCAACTTGATGGTCATACTCTTTTCGTTTTTTTGTCTTCTCGAATGTGAATCAATAGATAAATGTGACAGTTATTTATGAAGAGAATGAGAAAAGAAAATGAATCGAAGCGAAACAAAAAGCTGAAAATGAAAACGAGATAATTGGATTATTGAATGCTTCTACCTTGGGTGTAAATAGATAAATATTGCTCAAACAGCTTTCATAGTGATAAAACAAGCACACAAAAATGGTTTATCATCATCAATGTTAAGTGCAAAGACGAGAAAAGCTAATCAAGCGGAAATATGCAAGCGACTTTCCTCGTTCTATTTCTATTTGACAGATTTTTTGCAACTTCTACTACATTTCCGTATGATGCAATGAATGAATGAAGAAATAAACATTTAAAAAAAAGAAAAGAAACTAAATTTCCCTACTGATGAACGATTTTCTTCGTCTTCATCTCGATTGCGCTTATTTTGTTCTCTAAGGTTATGAATAAGTGAACGGTTTGTCGATGAAGATTAGAAGAGAACGAACGGCGTACGCCGACTACCGCTGAGAATAAGGCACCTAATTAACGATAATCGCCAAATATTCCTGCAATGTATGGATGGATACGATCGCGTGCACGTTCAGCTTGAAATCATGCATATGTGAAAGAAACTCTTTCTTTCATGTATGCGTGTGTGTGTGTGTATAAACGTATATATATATCCCCCCGAAGAGTTGTATGATTATTGTAACAAGAAAAATATCTTTACCTTTATCAATCATTAGTATACCATAAAGATTGAATATTGCTCTCTTCGCAATAGATTTTTCGTTGTCAAAAAAAAACGAGAGATACTGTCTAACTATGAAACGAACTCAACGAATGTATAGACAAAGACACAATAAAGCTCGTTCAACGACGACTGATCTGATCGTTGGAGAAAGAAGAAAAAGTTATACGACGATAGTTTGCCTGCTATAGCTACGCTACTGTACAAACAGAACGATGTTAGATGGTTGTTCTTTCGTTCTTCTTCTCTCTCTGCTCTCTCTTCTCTTTCAACTATAACGTCGCGTCGAATATTCAAAATTTGCGCCTTCGCTCATCAATTGTGTATATGCACGAGCGAGCGATATGAGAACACGAAATACAACATATAGGCAAAAAAAAGAAGAAGAAGAAGAAGAAGAAGAAGAAGAAAAGGAAAAAAGATTGTTCAACGAATTCTTTTCGGCTTGTATAAACATCTGCCGAAAGGCGTAGTAAACGCATGTAATGACAATCACCACACTTTGATGTGTCTCTTTCACTCATCAACATCGTTTATATGAGTCTCGTTCGGTTTCTTTGTTAAACACAAGTGTATACATATACGTATATACAACATTTTCGACCCTTCTGGTCATCAGTTCTACTAAATCAAGAAAACGAAACAAAAAAGGGAGAAGTGTGACGATACATTATGAATAAGTAATCGAAAGAATAGCAATTTTAACTCTTGACTTGTTTTTCTTTACTTTTCAATTGTTCATGTGAGTGGATTAACAAATGTAGATAACATATCAATGTACGTATATTATATTCAGACTAATGTCAACATGAACTCGATTCTTATGCAGATGTGTATTCAAAACTTTTGATTTTCAACGGAAGTTTATAATAATTTTGTTCTTGTTTTCTTTTTCTCTTGAGAAAGATATATCCAGTCAAATTAAAGAAATCCGATTAACTCAATAAATAGACATGTGCAATCATCATGAGCAATCAATTCATTAAATAGAGATAAACACATTGAAGTTGTTCTTGACCGATAGAGATGGTGGAATGGCAGGCAAATCAAGAAAGAAAAAGAAAATCAATCGATCATCTTCAGAAGATTTTCGTTTATTTATCAAACATTCTGCTTTGAAGTTATTTTACGTGAAATAAATGCAGTCAATTGTTAAATAATTATTTCTTTTGTTATCATTGAATTGTATCTCTATGAAAACATATTCAATGAAATAATAATTTATAATTATAAACATATGTCTTTCATCGACAAGGACAATCAAAAGAAAGGTTGACTAACAATTTTTTCCTATGAACAGCAGCAAAAAGAAAAAAAAATGTTGCTAATGAATTCTTACATTAGATTCATTTGATAGCAAACAAGAAAGAAATCTTTTTTCTTCTGTATGATGTAATCAATGGATATCAATTCATATCGTCAAAAGAATCCTTGATCGATATGTATACGTATAGTTATATATTTTATTTCTTTTTTTCTAAAGAACAATATCATGAAATAACATCTTCAAGATCATTATCTTGATTTACATTTGATTCTTGTTCTTGTTGATGATGCGTTTGAAGTTTCGATTCATTTCGATGTAACAATTCTCGCAATGCCATTGTTGCATACGATGATTTCGGCAATGAAAATGCAAGAATCAAACCCATATACTGTTTCAATTCACATGTCACATCTTTAAAAAACAAATAATAGAAAAAAAAGAAAAGAAAAAGGTTGTAACAAACTAGTTGATTGTTGAATTAATCGTTCGTAATCACTTTGCAATGGATCGTCAGTTATATTATCATAATAGACAATTCGATGTTCGACTTGTTGAGGTCGTAAAAGAAATTGTCGATAACTACCTGGTAGACTGTAATCTTTAACTTGATATTTCATTTGATTAATATCAATACCATCTTCATTTAATAAATCTTTATACCATGAATGAATATCATTCGATGGATATTTAATATCGTGTCCAGGCAATGGAAGAATGATTTGTTCGAGTTGAATATCATGTCGATTGGTTTCATCGACAATGAAAATTTCATTATTATCATCTTGAAAGTTTTTTACATACAAATCACCGAGAAGAATCTGTTGACCGTAGGTATTCAAACGTCGAGAAACGATTTTATTCCAAATCATCGATTGATAAGCATGAAGATATAATAAACGAGTATTACGTGGTATACATGAAAGTGCACCGATTAGATTTGTTTGACCGTGTTTTTGCAAGCCACGAAGAAGATCGACTTCGATCGAACGACGATACGGTATCGAACCATCGAGAATTGTCGTTAAATCACGTGTTTGATTCCATTGTTTAAGTAAATTTCGAAGCCATTCATGTGCAATATTGTCATCATAGGCTAGAATAGCATCGATAGCCAATGACCAATCATGTCGAAGTAGATATCTGAGTATTAGAAATCAAAATTTGATATTTCAAACAAAAAGAAAGGTGATATATATATACTTTCCAACAGTTTGTGTTGCTAATGTTCGTGAACCAAATCGTTGTAAACCGAAGTAATTAATATAACCATGGTTGATCCAATTGTTAACATAGGTTTTAATTTGTTGTTCTTGAATAGTTTTAGGAATATTTCGAATGAAAATTTCGAAACGATTGCCTTGTAATTGTCCGAGACGAAGAGGATTTTCACAGAATTGAAAATTACCAACTTTAATCGATGGTAAACGTTGATTGATCTGTTTGAATTTACTTGGTAGAACTCTTGAAAACGAAAATCAGGTTGTTTTTCTCTCTCTCTCTCTATCTGCTTACTTATGAATTGTTACTTCCTGACAAGTTTTTCCTCGTTTATCCTTGATTCCTGCATATTGAAACAACGATGTATTCATACTAGACAAAGATTCAAGCTCAAAAATCGATTCTAATCGGAATTTTACTTGAGACAGCCAGCAATCGATTGAATTGCATCCATTGTATCTCGATTTTCTTTGTAAAGAATAAATTTTAGATAGGGTTTGCTTTTATCTGGCCATTGTTCAGTAGCTCGACGAACTTGATTCGCAAGAGCTATTCGAAAAAGAAAACAATTAAACATATTCGAAAGATGCCTAAGTCATGTTATTCACGTTGATAGACGACTTGAATAACATTTTGTACTAATTCACTCTTAAGATTCATATCAATCGAACGAACAAAATGATGAACAGATGTTCGTTGATCTTTTGTCATGTTTTCTAAATCGAAGAGATGTTCAAAAGATTTTCTTTTTGTTTATTGATGCGTACCAACAGGAATGGAAACAGTATCTTTAGCACGTGTTTGTGAGAGAGTTTTCAATTTGTCGATGATGTCATCGTCGAGTTCGATATTCTAGAGAAGATAAAACGATGAGAATTTTGCAAATCTGTGTAAGAGAAGTACAGACAGATGATGAATTCGATTTTGTTGAATTGTAATCTGGACATGATAAATCAGTTAGACGAACGATTGTACCATCTGTTGAGATTTCATTGACAAGAAAATCTGAATAACTACAAGAAAATGAAATTCCCATCTGGAAAGGCTAAGACCTTAACGAGTGCTTTTTTTGTTACCGATATTTAATAATTCCATCGAAACCCTCGTGTGAAGACACGAATTCAGTTATGCCTACATCATCTTCAGGATTATGATCTGGTGATGGATCTAAATACAATCAATTCGTTGTTCTTTCATTGAAACGAATGAATTTTTCGTTTGTCTCTTTTCATTCTTTGACAACGTACCAGGTCTTATTCGTTTTCGAGCTGGTTCATCGGAATTTTCCGTTGTTTCTATCTCCTTAGCATCCATCTAGAAATCTATTATTTGTTTTCGTTTTTTTTTATCTTTGTTTGACAGATAAAAAAAGAATAGAGAATATATACTCATAAGAACTCATCATCAAAAACCGATACATCAACATAAGAAATAAAGAAGAAAAAAAAGAAGAAGAAGAAGAAATGAAAACTGAAAGAAACCAGATAGGTTCACCAAGAAACGAAATGAAAATTCAAGAATACATATATATATCATATGTATAAAGTTTAGCACAGATAAAATTTTTGAATGCGAATGTTATTATTGTTTTTGCTTTGGTTTAATTGTTGGAATCTGTATTCATCGTATTGAAGTCGTGTACCAATGAATCGATATTGTTTAATGTTGTATCTATACTGAAACTATCATAACGTTGAATACGATTTCCATCTGCATCACAAGTTTGAATTTTCGTTCCGCCACTATTATAAATAATTTCTGTTTTCGTTCGAATACGACGTTCCGATGCATCGAATTCAACGAGAGCATCTTCAATTGCCCGATCAGTTTGACAATTCTAAAAGAAAACAAACGAATAATAAAAAAACAACAACAACAACAACAAAGAAATCTTCGTCAAACCTTCGGTTTCGGACGATGCGTATTAACTGCTTCGACTGGCAAAGGAATACATTCCATAAAACATCCATAGGCCATGGGTGTTAATTTAATAACAGTATGTAAAGGTACTTTCGTATACGGAAGATCTTCTACAATGAGAAAGAAGAAGAACTTTTGTTTTTCTCTTTGATCTGAATATGAAAGCAAACGAACGAACCGGCATCTTTGTTGAGAAAATACGCGAGAATACATCGTGCAACAGCTTGATGACAAATAACAAGCACATTTTCTGCACGTTCTAATTCCATAATAACTGGCTCAAGTCGAGCAACAAGATCTTGATAGGATTCGCCTCCTGGATAACGATAGTAGAATTTCGATTGATCACGTGCAGCGAATTCATCAGGAAAACGTTCAGCTATTTCACGATATGTCAAACCTTCACAAATACCCTTCGAAAAAGATTCTCATATTTTCTTATTCTCAACGATAGATTCTTGTTTTTTTATCTTACAGCATTGATTTCATTTAATGCCTTCCATTGTTCTTTGGGTGCACTGATTTTCGCCGCTGTTTGAATCGTTCGTTGCATTTGACTTGTCCAAACAATTAGATCCGGAATTTTTTCTATGAAAAATAAATAAATATTGAACAAATGACAATGACAGTCAGTTTCTATTCACCATTTTCCATATATTGTGCTAATGCGTCTGCGTACTAGAAAAAGAAAAGACGAATTGATTAAAACAACAGAATTATCTATCGTACTCGTTTGCCATTTTCTGAAAGAGGTGGATCACCACCGATACGTTGTTGTTGATTTAATTCTGATTCTCCGTGCTAAAAACGAAATACATTATCAACAAATTTATTTACTTATTCGTTTTTTTTTTGAATTTACTCGAGTTAAATAAATCGTTCGTGGTAGAATATGAATATTCATTAAGAAATAGATCACACGACTTTGAATATGACCTAGATAATATATTTATTTAAGTATTTCTACATCAAATGATTCTTACCACCAATCTTATGAACAAGAAAACGTTCACCACAATTAAAAATCTTAATAAATGAGTAATTCTTTTCGAGTTTTTCATCAATTGTTTCATAGCATTTTTCATATTGTTGAATACGTAGATGAAAATCAGAGACAGCTTCTTCCGGTGTCACATCTCGATAGTCAGGACTTTTTAATTTCACTTCCTATCAATCAACAAAGAAAGACAACATATACGCTTTGCAAAAGACTTGACGACATACTCGAATGTTAGCATCAATCATTTCCTTTGAATCACAAATTGATTCAACGAAAAATACACGAAAACAAAATGTTTGCGCACAATAATTGTAAATCGTTTGTCGACGTTCCTTTGTCGTATTGGTAGCATCGAATATAGCTACTTCGCCTTCATCAGCAAGGTAACTACACATATCTTCGAGTGCATGTTGAGCACATTCGCTAATTTAAACAAAAATAATTCAAATGATCAAACCAAAATATTCGATTGAATTTCCATACTTTCGAAGTTTAACAGCTTCAGTATTATTAGGGTCAAAAAAATCTTTGTCAGCATAGGATTTCACAGCATCACGACGATATTCACCGACATTAAAAACTAGAACAAATAATTTCCTTATTTAGACGATGATATCGCGCACTATTTGGGTACACCCATTTTTTATTTCTTTGTTTCAGGTCAGATCGACCCTCATGCTCAAGATTTCAATATCGATTTATCTTTGAGAAAGCAAACTATGTTAATTTCCGAATTTCTATTTAATTATCTAATCATTGTCACATAAACTCGACTCACTACAGATTAAGAAATGATTATCATAAATTTATCCATAGGAAAACAATAACGTCTAAAGTAGGTCATAAATATTTATTCTGCAAATATGATTTAAAAATAAAAAGAAAGAGAGATAAGCTTAGACTATCTTTGAAAAATACAAGTCGAGATTTCCTTCCTTACCTTTCGTTTTTATTCCAATCCAATGCAAATAACGAGCCAATTTTTTGGAAATATAAGTCTTTTAAAACAATATGCAATCGATTTAAATAACAACGGAAACAATTGAGAAAAATTTGCTCTTTACTTTGCCACGAGCTGGCAAGCCACACATACCCTAAACAAAAGTTTGATATTATACAGCAAAAAAAGCAGAATTCATCGTTACATACAATCACAGTCGGTGTCCGTACTAGTCGATCTCGACATGCTGAAAAAAAATAATCAGAATTCTATTTTTCTTATCAAACAAAAGAAATCATTTTCTAGCAAATAATAGCATAGCACAGGATCATATTACACAAAACAAAAAGCGATCGATGAGAAGATACATCGATAGTTAGAGGCACGATGGGCGTGTGCACGTTTATTTGTTTTTGATTAGGCTCACCTCGACTCATTCGTCGAACTAATAATGGTTTGCGTTGAAATGCATACGAATTACGTTTGCGCCATGCATGAATATCTTCTTTAACGGCAGCATTCGTTGCAGTAGGACAAGATGATTCTTCATCGTAAACATCATCATCTGGCTCCTCAGTGTTGTTCTCCATTGGAGTATTTGAATTTGACATGATTTCTGTTTTTTTTCAATAAGTTTTTATATAACAAACTAATGAACGAAAGTAAATTGACAGATGTTTGTAACTCTCATAAACGAAATAAATCGTTTCGAATATAGATGGACTTCTCTTTTTTTTTCTCTTTTTAAGCGATATATATATATACGTATATGATTACAAACTTATATCGATGTGTCGATCAGAGCGAGAGAGAAAATAAGAGATTGGGGTTCTTGTTTTTCTCTCGTATTTTTTTCTTTCTTTCTTTTCATACTATGTTTACATGTTTAATTACTAAATGCAGTATGAAAACTTTAGAAAAAAAATGAATATTAACAAAAAAAAACACTTCTTACATAAGAAACCCATTACTTATTTAGTTTTATAGAAGTAAATAAAATCATTGATAATAAACGACGAATTTTTCCGTTCTATTCTAAAGAACTAATGGGAAAATACGACTGACTGATTTCCTCAGCGAATCGTTAGATAATTTGCTTTTTTTTTCTTTCTCTCGAATGAATCATCTTAAATACCGACGAAGAAGACTTTCTCTTGTATCTATATTCGTTTTCTTAGCTATCATCACATGAATACTTGTTGTTTTTTTTTCTCTTCTTCTTCTTCTTTCTACGACGTTATTTCATTGAAAACTAATTAGCTCATGTTGACACGTTTTATAGCGTTTACGTGCGAGTGTTTTGAGGTGAATTCAAGTACATGAGATTAATGATATTTTCGTGCAAAACAAGTCCATCTATCGATGAAAATATTTACATTCGATCGTTTCGTTGGTTAGCGGAAACCGAATAAATGTAATGAAAATTTTAAGAAATATTTACCTGTTGATGGCATCGGTACATGTCGATACGCGGATCCATGTTCATACTGTTTGACGTTTGATAGGAAACCATATGAACTAAACATTGTATCGGTGAGAAAATATAACAGATATATTTAATATAAAAAAGAAACAATATTTAATGAGAGCAACGAACAGATTCGTTAGCTAAATGTAATAATTCGATTTTTTTTCGTCTCTACCTGGTATTGAAATAAGGAATAGACATTATTGTTTATCTTCAATTGTAATAAAATCCTAGAATAACGCAAATAAAAGACTAAAGTCAAGAGTATTTATATGTTCTTAAATGTACGCGTGAAACATCAATATTCTCCACGAAATTCGCCTGATAGCTAATCTTAACTTACCATTGATTGTCTAGGTTGCAAATTAATTAGTTAATATTCTCATGTGAAATGAATAAGAAAATATAAATCTGAATAAAGGAAAAAGAAAAGATTTAAATAGATTTATTTACAATGAATTGTTTTTTTTTGTAAAAAAAATCACCAATAAAAAACAAGGAAACAAATGGCACAATTTGTTTATTCAATATTCACAAGATTTTTTGCTAATGAAAGAATATACTCATTGTTTCGATGAAATTTTGTTTGCATAGACTCTTTTTGTTCGAGAATGTCATATGTAACAAAACAAACTAAAGCGAAAGAAAAAGAAAAAAAGTGAATTTCATTTTGTTTTTCTATGTTGATTTGTTTTTTTGTTTTTGTGTTTACCTGGATCATAATGCAAATTATCGTAGAAGAGAAAAACACGATAAGGAAATTTCTTATCTTCACCGAAATAATCAATTCGACCACCTGATTCAGTATTAATCACGCAAATTTCTACTTGATATTCTTCGGTAAGAACAGACAGTTCGATCCCACCGCCCCACGAATCATCTGAGAAAAAAAAACAAATTCATTTTTATATGTCGAAGAATAAATTTTTTTTCGATTCTTACCTCGACGAATCCATTGGCAATAATCAGCATTCGTTCGTCCTAGAACTGCGTCCGAATATCGTATTTGATCGGCTTCGATTTTGTTTGCTATTAGATTTCGAAAGAATTTCTTCGATGATTCATCCAATTTGCCATTGTGAAGAACGAAATCGATCGATGAAAATAAACAACTATTATCGGCTGGCACGGAATAACGTATTAATTGACCAAGATTTGTTGTTGTTGTTTGTTGATTCAATGGTAGATCATCATCGGACTCACTTTCATTTAGAGTTAAATCAATATATAATTCATCATTATTGGACAGATCGAATTTTTCTAATTGATCATAGACAGTTGTACTTGTTGTCAATGGATAGATTAGTAAATAACCATTCGAACTGTTTCGATAGATTGAAAGATGTATTAATTGCTCGAGTTGAAGATGGAGTTCATTGGCAATTTGTTGAAATAAATCGATGATACGATATCGGGCTGGTATTTGCAAACGATGATATTTGTTAGTTTTAAGACGAATTAGAACGCGTAGAAGAGGACCAGCCATTGAGATGATAAATAGAAGTGAGTAAGTGAATGATTTATTTTTTAAGACAGAGACAAGTTGAGAAAGATTAGTGAGAAGTTGATGACGAATGATTTGAAAGATAGTTGATTGAGTTTGTCAATTTAATTTTTTATGAATCAACATTCGAATGTAATGTTTATTTGTAAAGTTATTCGATTTTTATATTTGACAAAACTAGATGTCACTGGTGATTTAGACAAATCTCATATGATTCAGGAAAATTCATATTTGTTTTGAACATGAGCTAAATCGAAAATGGGGAAATAAATTACTCATATTGCTAAGTTTTTTAATTATAAAATCATAGATCATTCTGATTGAATTTCAATTTTGTTTGTCATTGGAATAGGAATTAGTAATTTAAAGTCTTTCGATGTAATTAGAATACATTACGTTAGGATATGATATGTTCATGCAATAACACAACACAGATACGCGTATAGATTTCGTCTCTGATGATAATTCTCGATAAAATATTGTCAAAAACTAGTGTCCTCTTTTATTTTTGATTGATATTAGTTTGAATAAAAATGATTGGATCAAATACAAAACAACATTTATTTTTTCTCTTAACTGTTACGTTTTACTCAAGAATTTATTTGGAAGCATATGTATGAATGACAGTTTTATTTCGAAGATATTGGAGTAATTCGGTAAGATTTGTCTTTTTTTTCATCATGCATAGATCGAATCTTGAAAAATCAAACGAACGAACGGTTTCGTTTCTGCGAGGGGAATCGAACAAAATGGGCAGATTGACTTCAAACCATTAGTTCCTAGAATCGAAAAAACAAACTTCTTACACACTATTTACTTAAACTTTCGTTGTTTTTTACCTAATGGGATTTTAATTTTCGACCAAAACAAAGCCGTTGCCAACGAAGTCATATGTCCACATGGATGAAACGCATGTGAATTTGTCGATTGATGTTCGTCGTTCGTTCGAACGTAGAATGCTGATTCTAATCCAGGCTGAATATTAATCAATGGGCCAACTGTTCGGCAAAGTGGACATTCGTATGATTGATTATCTGAATCTCTTATGCCCCATTGATGATTGCCCTGAACATGTCCGCAGAGAACATATACACAAGGATTAGAATAGTTCAATAGATAAGGTTGCATTTTAATAACTAAAGTATTCAAACCAACGGGACATTGAGGTTTGCGAGAATTGAGATTTTCAAGATCGAGTTCGAGAAAACGACGAGTCTAAAAACGAATAAAATCATCGATTTTTTTAAAAAAACAAATCAGATTTACAGGTGTATGTTTGAGACCATCAACGGATCGCCAAAGTAATGTCGCTCCACAAAGATCAATCAAAGTACCATCTCGGAGAATATTATTATCTGTATTATTTGAACATGACTTTACAAAGAAAAAACTAATTCAACTTAATTATCAAGTCAAATGAAAATATTTACTGCAAGTTGATACGTCATTTTGGTTCGTTTTTCGCCGAGATCAAAAACATATCCACCAACTGATACTTCTCTCCATCTTGTTCCTTCAGAATTCTCACTGAAATCGACATTATTCAAATGCATAATCAATATTCCATTTGTAGTGACGCCGTCCATTTCTTGACGATTAGTTTTCCATTTGATCGATTTTTCCTTGAAAATAGACGAAAAAGATTTCTCGAACGACAGACAAAAAAAAAGAAAACTCTTCGTCTTACTCCAAGGAAAATATTTTTCGAATCATCAAAACCTGCCGCATAGATCCGTGCTGTGTACGGCGGATGTCGTGATATCACAATTCGACACGCATAACGTGATATCGTCGATTGTAGAACATTCATTTCGTCGAATGTTTTCGCTCCCGGAACTGTATCCATTACAATACAATCGATTTGATCCTCCGATGAACGGCCAATCTGAGAATAATTCTTTTTTTTTCGAGCAAAAAACAAAAAGAAAACTACTTGAAACATATCCAAATGTTCATCCTGTGTGTATTGAACAACGATCGTTTGATTTCTTGATAGTGTATATGCAATTGAATGTACATTGGATTTGATTAATTTCTAAAGTTGTGTGTTCTTTTATTTACATAGAAAATCATTTTGCTTATTTCACACGTACAATCAATCGACACTCGTCTGACAAATATTAGTTTTTGTACAATGATAATATCATTTCCTTTTTACCTGTATTTCATCGGATGTTTTGCATAATTTCTGTCGATGAAATTTTAATCCATTAGCTTGTTGACGTTGTTGAAATTGAAATTTACTCTTTCGTCTACCTCGATCACCATTAGGAATTTGTCCGTTATATCTTTCAAAAAAAATAATAAAGACAAGCAAAGTCTCAATTGACTTCATATCGACATATAAATCGAATATTATTTAGATTAAGTTGTTTCGTTTCTCAAACAAACCTTGAATATAAATATACTAGTCTAGTTTTCAAGGATCTGTTCTATTGAAATAATTAAAAGTATGTTAGTCTGTCTATTTTGGTAGATATTTGCATAAATTTCGTGCATTAATGGCAACAAGTCAAGAAACTAACGAACAAACATTAACACCCTCACGACTCGAACATGGTCGTTATACGAATTCATTCAATCCTGAATTTAAAATGCCAGATTTCAAAACAATTCTACGTTGGGTCACAGGAGCACCTAATAATACGAATTTGCCTCGTACTCCTCAAGAACTTGATGAGAAATTACCAGTACATAAACATGAACGAAGTCAGGTGCGAAAAACTTCACCTGGCATTCGATTTATTTGGATTGGTCATGCGACATGTTTAGTGCAAATCGATGATTTTATGTTTATAACTGATCCAGTGTTTAGTGAACGATGTGGTATTACACCCATGATCGGACCTAAACGTTACCGTCCGCCAGCATTAGATGTCGAGGATTTGCCTGATGAACTCAATGCAGTGATGATTTCGCATAATCATTACGATCATTTGGATGCACCAAGTGTTAAACGATTGAATGACCGTTATGGTAATAAATTAACATGGTTCTGCGGTCGAGGAGGAGGTCAATGGTTTCGTAGTGCTCATATAGAAAATGTTGTTGAACTCGACTGGTGGGAAAAATGGAGCTTTCAAGTAAAGATAAACTTCCAATTCAAAAAAGAAAAACTAATCGAATATTTCAAATATTTATTTAGGATAAGAAAAATATCCAGATAGCCTTTTGTCCAGCTCAGCATTGGTAAAAATCCTGTTTTTTTCTTTTCTTTTCAATGTAGTTCAACTATAAAAGATGATAATAATAACAATTCTACTTCTTTCTCTTAAGGTCTCGTCGTACACCGTTTGATTTAAATAAAAGTCTTTGGGGTGGTTATGCTGTTCATTGCTATGAATACAAATTCTACTTTGCTGGAGATACTGGTTACACTCATAACATACCAATATTCAAACAAATCGGACAAGAATATGGTCCATTCGATCTATGTGCTATTCCAATAGGCGCTTATGAACCTCGATGGATGATGGAAGCTCAACATGTTTCACCGAAAGAAGCAATTGATATTCATAAAGATATAAAATCGAAAAAATCCATCGCTATTCATTGGGGTACATGGGCATTAGCAAATGAATTCTATTTAGAACCAAGAGAGCAACTTAAAGACTTATCAAAAGATCAATTACCGCCAGATGCTTTTATTACCATTGATCATGGTGAATTTTTTGACTTACCCGAGAAGAACTAGTTCACCATATTTAATTTGTTCTTGTTCAACATGGAGTTTCTTTTTATTTGACATTGCTTTTTAATAAACACGAAATAAGATTAAGTTTTTAATGCACAAATATCTACTAATATTTCGCTGTATAGTAAAGAAAGAAAGAAAAAAAAGAGTCAATGAATGTTTCGTTTTTATACAAAAGGAAAGGACTATATTCTTCCTCTTTTTTTCCTTTTTATTTTGTATTATCGTTCTCCTCCTCCTCCTTCTTCTTCATCATCATCATTTTTTCTACTCGCTCGATTTTACTGTATACTTCTGATGCTACTTATTGAGTACAAGAGAGAGAGAGAGAGCGGGCGACAGCGAACATATGCGTACGATTGTGTTAAGTCAATGCATATATGTATGTATATTTAAAAAGCAAGTATAACACTTAACGAACAAAAAAAAAGAATGATTTTTTTTTCACTATTATTAATGACGAAAAAGAAAACCTCAAACTCGTGTGCGTGTATATAACGTATATTTCTAACATATTGCGTCTAAAGAAACAAGAAGAATAGACATTATACATATGCAAACATGTTTTTCTTCAGTTCAATCAGAAAAAAAGCTAATATCGCGGTTATCTGTATGTCATGCCGATAGCCAGACAAAACCTAATCATTCCATCATCAATGTCATTGCGAAAGAAGAATAATGACTCTAGTTTTATCAAGTACAAGAATAGATTTTTCATGTATGTTTTCATTTCAAATTGAGACAGAGACAAGAACATTTGTCAACGAAATTGTCTTCAAGATTATCTTGACAATAGGAAACATTTGTTTAAACAAGGGATAATTGTTGTTGCTTCTTATTATTTTCTTTATGACGTATATATGAATTAGACACCCGACATTAATGTATTATTGAAGTGAAAAGTGAGAAAAGACGAGTTAGGTGAGAGATGGTCATTTCATTTCTCTTGACTATGGACACATTTCGAGATGCACTATGTCAATAATTCGGCTTATAATGAATACTGTTCATGTCGACAACAACAAAAAAAGACAAATTATCCACTAGACTTTTATTCTCATAAATGGAAACATTTCGTTTAGTTAGAAATACTGATCAACAGATTGTTTGTTTGTTTGTTGGTTTGTTTGGTAGCATTCTTCACCTTGATCGAATTGATTGTTTTTATCTCTTGAGAGACAAACATTTATGCTCATAACGAACAACGAGCAACGAAAATGATTTGACTCGAATAAATATCACACTTCGATATACAGCAATTAGGCGTCGCAAGCCATTTTCAGATAGATTCAAAAGTGAAGAAAGCAATTTCGTCTCTCTACACTAGATATTTTACATCAAAGACATAATAAGGATTAGTCTATGTGAATGTGAAGGAGAGAAAAGTGCTCAACCATTTATGGAATTAAGAAATAAGGATCGTTTTCAGTTGCATTACCTTTTCTATTGACTCTCTTAACCGAAAAATAAGCCGACCGATGAAAATTTTCAATCTTGTTTTAGTTCTTGTTCACTTTTATATGTGTGTAGATTAAAAATGAACTTGACTTTCTTGTTGTTTTATTATGCCGAAAAGAAAAATTAAATTACATCGTTTGTTGTCAATTGATGCGGAAATACGGATCAAATCAGAGTGAATAATATAAAGCTGATTCATAGGAAAAAAGATCAAATTCCTGACTTTGAAACGATCGGATTCTCAAGATCGATATCTATCGATTTTGAATTTTCAAGGCGTCAGAGAGAGAAAGAAAGAGAAAAGAACAATTATGTCACCTTTTTTAGGCATTGAACCAATCGGTATATTCTGTGACAAATATTTCATCATAATCCATTGGCTATTTCATAAAAGAGAAAAATAGAGAGAGAGAGAGAGAGAGAGGGAGAAAAGGTGAGCGCCCTCAAGATATAAAATGAATGTGGATACTTCAAATCAATATTTATTCAAAGAATCACAAATTCAACGTTCAGTTAGATTTCTTTCCAATGGATGCCGATTACTACTTTTCTCAAGGTCCATTACACGAACGTAACAATCAAATTCTACCAGATTCTACTGAATATTTATCATATAGTACATCGCCGTCCGATTATCATGCAGATAAATTTTCGAAAAAAATCCATAATAAATCCAAAGCTCTACATCATCGTTCTCGACCAAAGAATTCGTCATCAAAAATCAAAACACATATTACTGAAAAAGATGCTCAAGAAGCTATTATGCGCGGTTTAGTTACTGAAACCAATGATATCGATATCAGCAAACTATCAGGTAATGATAGATATCGAATAGAAAATTATCTTTAATAAAAATCTGTTCTTAGGTACATCAACACTCTCTCAACAAGGTCGTCGATTTGGTCCTAGTGTTAAACCACCTTGTAAGAAGAAAGATTTATTACTGATCGACTAAACTAATTTACTCGTACGGTTTTTAGATTCTTATATTGCACTTATTACATTAGCTATTGAAAGTTCAAAAGATGGAAAAATGACATTGAATGGTAAATGAAGAATATAGTTTTTCATTTTTGTTTTCAAATCGATTCTATCGTTTGGTGTTGTTGTAGAAATCTATCAGTTTATTCAAGATCGTTATCCATTTTTTAACGAACAAACTGCATCACGTTGGAAAAATTCCATTCGACATAATCTTTCACTAAACGATTGTTTCGTTAAACTTGCTCGAACTTCATCCGATCAGAATTCTTCAGTCGATAATAAAAGTAAAGGCAACTATTGGACATTACATTCCGATGCAAAGAATATGTACGGTAATGGAACAAGTTTTCTTCGTCGAGCAACTCGTTTTAAACAATCATCGAAATCATTAGCTACATCAAGTTCAGCAAATAGTAGTTCGAACGAAGGTGAAACATCATCATCATTCGATTACGAACAAATTCCATCAACAACAAATAATTTATATGTACAACATTATCATCAAGATTATTCGTTTGGTTCCACCTCATCATGGCTTCCTCCTCCTCCTCCGCCTCCTGTTTCATCAACAATACCAACACCTATTCATGATTCATTTCACATGGCATCACCAGTAGCACTGCCACCTTCATCGACAACAACAACAACTTTTCCCTACTATTCGAATCAACTAGCATCATTTTATTGTGATCAAAATAATTCCACCGGCTATTACACTTCAACTAATCTCCGATAAAAAACATTTTTTTTGCCGTTGTTTTCTTCTTTTTTGGAGACTGTTTGTCATCTATTTTTGTTTGTGTGTTCTAATGTAAGATGTTTATTAGACTTCTTTTTTTGTTTTCTGTGCATTGACTTATTCTATATAATACGAAGATATGTGCATCTTTCTCAATTAGGATGATAATGTCATCTGTTATTCTCAACGACAAAGATTTCTTTTTCGTATATCAATATATAGACATGGATCGAGTTTGAGGACAGGAGCAGTTGCATTAACATAGAAAATATTCAACAGCTCTCGTTTATTTCTTCTTCATCAACAGCAGCAGCAGCAAATGATGATAGTAGATGTGTGCGAAGAATTTTCTTTTCTTTCTTTTTTCCCTTTCTTCGATGGTATCCTTTCTAGTATACCAATGCGCCGTTTCTGATCTCATCCGATAAATGCAGCGTATAAGTTGGGAAAATGTTAGCATCGTTAAGCAACACGTTGTCGACACTACCGTCTTTGTACTGCAGCGTAAATATTTTTAGATGCGCTCTCCGCCTTTTTGTACAATATCGGATAGAGCAGAAAAGAGAACAAGACAAAAAGAAAATGCACAATTCGACGACGACGAAGAAAAAGAAAAAAATTGCTCGTATTCAACCACTACGGATAAAGCCGTCAATGGCTTTCTTTACTGATGACAAGTAAACATACAGAAAAGAGAGACGAGAGCGGAAAAAAGAAGCTAAATCTATCTGTTTCTCTATACCCATATGCGGCCACATATATATATATCTATATGTATATATACGTATGTATATATACGTAACTAATAAACCGCAATTTCTTCTCTTCATCGTCAATCTCTACTACTACAACTCTCAGCAGCAGCAGCAGTACACCCACATATAGCAACAGCACGATACGCAAATGCGTTCGAGAGAGAAACAGAGAGAGAGAGAGAGAGGGAAAGAGATAGAAGAAGAGAGAACTTCTGTATACTACATCTTCAGAGAGTTTGTTGTTGTTGTTGTTATTATTATTATCTGTACGCGTAGGCATTAGGAACTGCACATCGTTTTTTTCCTCTCCGAGGTTCTCTATTTGTGTTGGACACAATCGTTTCCTTCTATGCAGTAGAATAATATCTTTCTTCTTCTTTTTTATCCTCTCATTACTATTCAGTTGTCTTTACTGAAGAAATATTTTTTTACATTGACTTCAGTTCTGGATTCCTAATCGACATTTTTTTTTAGATCTGTTGGAAGTGTAATTGATCTAGTTTTTAAAATTCGACTTCATCTTTTCAATTTACTAATTCATACAGAAATTAAACCGGTCGAAACATGTCGTCAAATGCAAATACAACAGCTACGATGGATTCCATCAAAAAGAAAATGCAAGCTATGAAACTTGAAAAAGAAAATGCTGTCGATCGTGCCGAACAAGCTGAAACACGTCAAAAGGAATTCGAAGATAAACTCAAAGCCGTACGTTTGTTTCATTGAATTTTTTGAAAATTTATTTTATTTGTTTATTTATTATGTTTTATTTTGATTTATTCGTTCGTTCTAGTCCGAAGAAGAAGGCAATGGTTTACAAAAGAAAATCCAACAGATCGAAGCTGAACTCGATGCTGCTCAAGAACAATTAGCTGAAGCCAATGCTAAACTTGAAGCTAAAGAAAAAGCTGCTACCGATGTAAGTCTCCTTCGGTTTTGTCTTTCCTTCTTTTTCTTTCCTTTCATAATATCTCTCATCAATTCCTAAAAATATACATATCCTCCATTCTCTGACGGTTTATTTTCCTTTTTTTTCTTTCTCTCTATCTCTCTCTCTCTATCTCTCTCTCGTTCTATGTCGTACAGTCCTTGTTAAGAGAATCGTCTTCTTTTCTCGTTATTTCTTCGCAGAAATAATATACGGAAATCTATTCGTACCATACATCTATCTATCTATCCTTATGACCGAGAAAGAAGAACATCAATACAAACTAAGAGTATAAACGAAGAAAACGTTTTGTCTATCTCCGTGTGTATTATTGTTATTGCTTATCGCGTTTCGAAAGAGAGTGAAAAAAAAGTCAAAAAAACGATTTTCTATTCATGACACAAGATAATTTGAGTATATTATTGGCGAAAGGCCAAATCAATGCCACCGAATTTTATAACTTATTTAAAAATCGTCATCCACCTCCGCCGCCTCCGCCTCCGCCAACTAATAAATCAACAAAAACGAAATCCAATCGATCATCAACTTCAACAACAACGACGACAGCATCACCCAAAGCACGTTTTCAAATTTATCAACAGCCCATCCAACGATCCAATCATGTTATATCCAATATTCTCCATAATGAACGTATTAAGCAAATTCGTCAGAAATTCTACGATCACGAACGTTTACGTGATTATCGTTTGAATGACAATGACGATAATCTATTTCATATATCATCAGATGATAATGAAATGTCTTGTTCGATATCTTCTTCTACTTCTTCTAATTCCTCATCTTCATCGACATCTGTAAAAACTCCTCGTCGTCCAATAAAACCCGGTTGTGAAGTCTATCAAGTTTCACCCTATTCATCGCAAATAACATTCAATCTTAAAATTTCCATTATGCAAACCGAAGTAACAGATATTCTAAATGTATTAAAAGAGGTAAACAACGAACATTAATCGACGATAAAGAAAAAAAACATTTGATATAATCAATCATAAGATTCTTTCTTCTCTGTTCTCTATCATTCGCGCGTTAAACATCCTCGCTAAATCCATCAATCAATCAGATAAAAACTGAATTTACTTGGAATTTTAGGCTGAAGCTGAATTAGCCGGTCTCCAACGTCGATTACAATTAGTCGAAGAAGATCTTGAACGTGCTGAAGAACGTCTTACACAAACAACACAAAAACTCGACGAAGCTTCACAAGCCGCCGATGAAAGTGAACGGTAAATATTTTCCTTATTTGAAAAAAAGAAAATCTCGACTTTTTTTTTCTTCGCAGTGGTCGTAAAGGTCTTGAACAACGTACATATCAAGATGATGAACGTATTGCTACACTTGAACAACAATTGGCTGAAGCACAACTTATTGCTGAAGATTCCGATAGAAAATACGATGAGGTAAGAGTTCAAACAACAATTATCAATCATCGATTGAATGTTCTTCGTAGGTCGCACGTCGTATTGCTATTATGGAAGTCGATTTAGAACGTGCTGAAGATCGTGCCGAAGCTGCTGAAGCGTAAGTTAAATGCATTTATAATTTCTGCCATCTGTTAGCAATTGTTTTTGTTTACTAGTAAGATTCTCGAACTCGAAGAAGAACTTAAAGTCGTTGGTAACAACATGAAATCACTTGAAGTTTCTGAACAAGAGGTTCGATTATCGAGATTTTCTTTCGGCAAATGTTTTGCTTATGATTTCAATTTCTTAGGCTATGCAACGTGAAGAAAGTTACGAAGAACAAATTCGTGATTTGACAACACGTCTCAAAGATGTACGTTAATACTCAAATTGATTCGAAATATATATTCATTTGTTTCCTAGGCCGAACAACGTGCTGATTTGGCTGAACGTACAATGGCTAAATTACAAAAGGAAGTCGACCGTCTCGAAGGTAAGCAAATCGTTGTCTTTTCCTTTTTCGAACTATATTATTTTTCAGACGAATTACTCGCCGAAAAGGAGAAATACAAGGGCGTAAGCGAAGAACTCGATATGACATTGAACGAATTATCGGGCTATTAAAACAACAAAATTCAATCAAATTTTCTCATTGGTGGCAACATCATGAGTCTTCTTCTTCTTCTTTTTTTTCTTCTTTCTTTCTTTTTTTAATATGTTCTTCTTTTCTTTTTGTCTATTAAACCCATATCTCCTTCGTGTGAATTTGTATGTGCGCAGCAGTGGCAACAGAACAAAATTTGCTTTTAATTCTTCGTCTTTTAACCACTGAAACAAAACAAAAAAAACACAAATTGGTTTTTTTTCTTAAAAATTTTCTTTCTATTAGAGCATGCACAACTCACACTCTTCTTCTTCTTCTTTTCTTTAAATTTATCATTTTATGTCTCTATAACTAGTTTGTTCTTTCTGAATTCTATTATTTAAAATCATACAAATAAATGACAAAGAAAAATCTAAAACATCATCCGATTTCTTTCGAAAATAGTTTTATTCAGTAACAAACAAACAATTCTCTTAATCTAAATTCTTATGTGTTTCACCGAACTGAACGCCCGGTTCGTTGATCCTCTTTTTCAAATTATTCGCTTTTTCTAAGAATTCTTTTTCACGTTCAGCATCTTTCGGTACGCCATCGCCACGTCGACACATAATCGCTGCATTGACACAACCTTGAAATAAATCTAAATCACACGCTTTTGACGCGTATTCAAGTGCTGCTGGTCCGTCTTTAACGACATCGCCATTTTGTCCTTTGAAATAAGCCGACCAAAGATTCAAACATGATTCAGCAATTGATCCTGAACAAGCTTTTTTATAATAATCTAAACCTCGTTTAACATCTTTCTCGCAGCCGTCACCTTGCATATAAGCAATAGCAGCATTATGACAGCCTTTGGCAAAATTCAATTGACATGCTCGATCGAAATACTTCGTCGAGACCGGAATATCTTTCTCCATTCCTGATAGAAAAACCAGAACAAAAAAATGTTATGTTTAATCTTTTGTTTTTTTTTTACCTCGTCCAAGAAATGCAAACGTTCCGTAACGATAACATCCATGTCCGTAGTTCATTTCATCGCATGACATTTTATAGATTTTGCCTGCAGTTACATGATCACTTTTGATAACTTCATGATAATTTGCTAATCGATAACAACCTGAACATGATCGAATATTTAGTTTTTGTTTTCGTCGAAATTATTTCGATTTAATTTAAATTCGAGAAACAAGTTTCAACATACCATCACCGAGTTTTTCACTAAAACAAGCAAATTGGTATTCGACGAGTAGATTATCCAAATATTCTTTATATTCTTCTTCGGATTTTGGCGCGAAATATGTCATATCAATCTGTGAAATTTTAATAGATTAAAGATCAAACTTTATTTCATGTTTAAAATATATTGAAAAGCAAAGAACAAACATAGTAATTTGTAAAACAGAAGATCCTCGAATATCACCGAATGATTTTAGTTTTTTTTTCATAATTAAAAAAAAATACTCTTTAATATACATTTCACGAAACTATTTCGAATGAAAGAAAAATGTAAGTTTGATCTTTTTGTTTTTCTCGTTGAATCGATTAACCAAGAAGAATATTGATAGCCATTTCTTGATTACGATCGGCTAATAAATACGCTTCCACGGCACGTTCACGATCAAAGCCCATTGCTTGTAACTAAAACGAAATAGAAAATTTTTGTCGAATCAAAAAAAAAATCATTGCGAATGTGAGATTTGAAAAAATGGCCTCAGATGGTAGTGCATGTTAGTTCGAATCGTCAAAGAAGTTTCGGTTTTAGGTGAACGATTCATCATCATCGGCCGCTTTTATCTAGATTCGATCCTTGTCTAAATTCGTTCTCTACGATTCAAGTAAAATAAATACGAACTTGTTCGATGATTTGTTGATCATGGTTTGAAAGCGTAATCGTTGGTTGAGTTGAAGAACTTGGAGAAGCAGCAGGAGCAGGATTATTCGTAGGTGAATTTGGTTGCGCATTAGAATTTGTTCCATCGGTGACTTGTTGAAGAATACTGAGAAAAGCCTGTGGATTATCGTCTATCATCTAAAGAGAACAAGGAGAAGATAAATGAGAAAAAAACATTTTGTTTTGCTTTACTTGAGCAACTTCAGGATGTTCAGCTGCTAAGGTTTGTTTGATCATTTGAAGTTGTTCAGGATTATCTCTAAGCATTTGACTTATTTGTTGTAATTGCGCAGTCATACCTAGAAAAGAAGACGATATGAGTCAATTTGTTTGTTTTTATTATCGAGAAATATCACGAACCTCCGTCACCGCTACTTGCTGAACTAGTTGGTTTTGGTTTCGCTGTTGGAATTGAAGTTGGTTGATTCGATGCTGTTGATTTTGGAGTAGAAGGTGTGCTTGATTGGTAAACTTTACCCTATAGGTAAAAACAAGAAAAATCGAATGAAATTTTCGTTTTCGATTGCATACTGAAGTTATATAGTCAACGGCTGCTTCGACATTATAAAAAGTAGCACGTAGAGCCTTTTCAGCTATATTTTCTTCGAAGCCCATGCCAGTAAGCGTTCTTAATGCACCTTCACGATCTTCTTCTGTTGAAAAAGCTTCTGGATGAACATCCTCAAATCCACCTGAACCTCCAGATGGAACGTATGCTGATTGATTTGTCGTCGTTGTTGCTGATGCAGCAGCGGCAGATGGATTATAGGTTGGTTGTGGATACGACGATGCACCGCCGAATGGAGTGTGTTGAAATGGATTTTGCATCATACCACCTGGACCTAATCCACCGAAGCCGCCGAAGCCGCCAAATCCATTCGAACCAAATGCACCCATTCTATTCAAAACAAACAAATTGAATCTATTTGTTTCGAGAAAGAAAAACAAAGATTCAATACTAACCCCATAGGATTATTAAAGTTTGGATATTGTGGTTTCTTTTTTGGCTAGAAATCAAACAGAAACATTATCGAATGAAATCAAACTAGATTCTACAAACAGGTGGTTTAGGTTTGCCAGGCAATTGTTTAACAAGTACAACATAACCTTCAGCATCGATCGAATACTTGTCAACTGCATCTTCATCATCCATAACTTTTCCTTTGTGTAGTAATTTTATTAATTCAGGATCATATTTTTCTTTGATTGTAGTTTGTTTGGCTATTATCTCTTTCAATTCTTTGATCTTTTTTTGAAATAAATATTCAAAAATACAAACTATCATTCAATAAACAATAATAATATTCAACATACCGAATCACCACCGTCACACTCGACTCTAAATTCTTCATTATGTAAGTTCTTAACTAAGAGCTTCATTTTTATTAATTGACAATAAATTCTAACGCAAAATATGTAAAAATAAATATGTTGGAAAAAACAACTCGTATTTACTGTGCGTGCGCGCTCGAGCAGTATAAAAAGTATTTCTTCGTTCTGTTTCTTCCTATCCTATGCCCGAATAGAAAAAAACTTCATTTTTCTCGCTACGGACATCTATATTAAAATTCGTATTTCAAATTTCAAATCACTAGAAAGATGTCCGAATAGATCGATCGGTACATGTCAAACGATTTATTGAGATTTTATCGAAAAATGTCATGGGAATTTGTTTTAATAGAAGTATTTTGATATTTACTGTTTAGATCATCTAATATCAGAAACAAAACCTCGAATTTAATTTCGATTAAAACAAGTTGAAGATCTAGATGGTGCCACATAATATCCCATTCATGGGACATTGACCTAATGGTCCAGTGAATAATTGTTGTACATACTGACCGATCGACCTATCGCTTGAGAAATTAGCCGGTGAGAGTATATATACTCTACGCGAGAGAAGAAGAAAAAAATAAGACACACGAAAGGTGAGATCATGGATCGCGAAGATGAAGATTCAATGTCGATCGATCAGGAAATTGTTACGAAAGACTTAGTTATATGTTTGCCGATGTTAAGTGAATCAGATATTGAAATGATGATCCATGGTGCCGGCGATTCATCTCAATCGTATGTTTCATCATCAAATGATGAAAACGATGATGATGATGATGACGAAGAAAAACATAAACCATGTCTCAAACGTGATCAACAACGAATTAGTTTATTAAATAATCCCGACTATGGAATTGTACTATCATTCATCGATAAATTTCGTTCGCATATTAATTTCAAAAAGTATCCATTACGAATTTTCGAAGATAATCTACTTAGTGAACAGGACAAAAGTATGCTAACCAAACGAGAATCGAAGATTTTCGAATTACATATGATTTTTGTCTTCATATAGTTAGCGCACGTTTTATTGACTTTCATATACATTTATTAAAAAAAGCAACAGGTGGTAGAATAACTGCACGGACTCAATTTATTCCAAATATGATTAAAGTATTTGATGATCGATGAAATCATATCAACGTACCTTTGTCTTTTTAGTTTGCCTATCGTTTTAATCGTTACGATGGCGCACAATTAGAAGAACATGGCTATGCAAAAATAAATGTCGATACAAAAGTTCGAATTTTAAAAGTAATTGATCATTTTCTTTGAAGACGGAAATTAGAACTTCTTCTTTTTTATTTTCATAGAATTTATTAGAACAACAACTCGATCGAAATCAAAGTTTGCAACGTGCAATTACTGATCAATCGAAAATCGATTTACATTCGAAACCAATCGGTCGCGATCGACTCGGTGCATCATATTGGATATTCTCAGTAAACGTTTTTGTTTTGAATCCTAAAGATAAAACACAAAGAAAACGTTGTTTTCAAGGATAGAGATTGTTTTATGCGGTTATTTCGGGAATATATTGATGAAAAACGCGCATGGACTAATGTCGCTAAGTGAGAGAGAGAGAAAACTCACGGAAGAAGTTTCGAGATGAATAATTTTTGGATTTAAATTTAGAAATGCCGATGAATTACAAAGTATGATTGAAATGTTGATATCAGATTCGGTTATTCAAAAGAAATTTCCGAGTAAATATTTGATTTTTATGAAATGAATTTGGTTGAAAACATAATCGAGTGTTAATTTAGATTGGAAATTGAAATATGAATGTTTTAATAACTTAACGAGTTCGAATAAATTCGAAGAAGAATATAGTTCAAATTATTTCCTCCATTCGAATCCAATTCAAGTCAAAGGAAGCGATAGTCCAATGTCGATTGTATTGGGTTCAAGTAATTTCTTATTGAGAAAAAAAAACAAGAAAGATTATTGAATCATCTCTATTTCAGCGTCGATCAAAGCGGAAAATATTAATCTAGATCCAATTGTTAATCTTGATCGAGCTGTACCACCCACCACCTCCTCTTCATCATCGTCGTCATTAAAATCACGACCGGTGGCGAAAAAAATCATAGGTTGATTTAAAGAGATTTTTCTAATGAAGGCCGTTTTTCAATGGAGATAATTTCTAGAATCATCATCTGATAATGAATCGATTAATTCAGATATTATTACTGGAAAACAACAAGCTCTTTCATCGTCATCACCATCATCGTCGTCAGAATCTTCAGGTGAATTTCACAAAAATAATCGTTTGACGTTTGATTTGTTTTATCACATGACTTTCTAGACGTCATAGCTAATCAAAGAGTGTCTACTATACAAACAGTTGTTCATCAACGTTTACGTATTCCATCATCACCTTCAGCTCTAACATCTCCACCAACGAGACATTCTTCAGGTTGATTTCGAAAGATTTTCTTCGATCTTTGATTTCATCTGAACTTCTTCTAGATCAAGCACCTATACTTACATCTAGTAGACCACGAGGTTGACTCGATTAATTCTCTAATCTTCTGAATTAGCACACTATGTTTTAGAATCATCATCCGATCATGAATCGATCGGCTCGCAAATTATCACTGGTAAATCTGCGGTTACTTCTTCCTCGTCATCGTCAGATGTTAGTGATGAAGTTTTTGCATATGATCTACCTTCGAATACAACAGAACAGATCGTTGAACCTATGCAAGTTATTTCGTTGATACAAGGTATCAAACGAAAATTAGTCGATTATGATGATAGTGAAAGTGATAGCGAAAGTGAAAGCAAAATCGAACAACAAACTCCGAAATCCAAAGCGGATAAACGATCGAAAATGAAAACTACGGAACAGCCTATTGCATTACGTCGATCGAGACGTTCTTGTCGATCACTATTCGTATCGAATTCTCAAGATTCATCAAGTGCAATCAGTCGATCTTTATCTGATGTAACCAAACTTTTTCTACTTGAATAAATCAAAAATTCATTTTCATTGATTTAGGTTTCGACACGACAAACTCGAGATAATTATCGTCGATCGAAGACTGCAAATCAAACACGTCGTTGTCGTCGTCGAAATCGAAAACAAAAATATTCTTCAACGACAACATCCGATGAACATCAACAATCCGACGACGATCTATTCGACGAATATACTTTACAGAAAAATACCGCTCTCGATAGTCTTCTCGACGGCGATCTAGTCGAAGAACACGATCCAAACTACGTTCCTCCACGTTCAGCTCGAACAGTTGCACAATGTCCAACTGAATCGAAACCTTGTTTTCGTTGTTTACAAACGAATCGACTCGAGAGTTTAGTTCTATGTGACAGCTGTAATGATGCATATCATCTCGAATGTCTTCAACCGGAACTCATTTCTTTGCCTGATGAACCATGGGATTGTCCGTTGTGTGAACACAAGAAGTTATGCGAATCTTTAATTGAAAAATACAAGGAACTTGTTCAAGAAGAGAAACAATTCGAAGTCAAACGTCGTATATCGATTGCAAAACGACGAAAACGTTTGACAAGTGTAACGGTTAATCTCGAACGTTCGGACGAGATCGAGCAAATCATTCGACCGATGAAAACGAAACGATTTATCTCGAGTGACGAAGAGCCAGTTGAAGTTAAGAAGAGATCCAATCGAATCATTGAAGACGACAATGATGATGATGATGATGATGATGGGGACAGTGTTTATGGAAAGAAAAATGATGAAAATCGTAAACCATCCGATGAAGAAAACCAAATTGAAACCGATGGCAAACGTCGAGTTCGATCGTGTCGAAAAAAACAAACGAACTATAGTTTGGATGATTATGATAAGAAAATTAAGAAAGCTATTGTAGATGCAGGTGTTCATAAAGATTTAACTGACAGCGATTCTAGTAAATGGAAAACATGTTGTTTTTTTTCTACTATTGATTTATTTCCTATACGTAGATAATTCTGATGAAGTATTATCATCGAAAAAACGTTCACGTTATGAAGAAGACGAAGATTTCGAAGGCGTGAAAAGCAAACAAAAAACTGATTCACTAACTTCTCGTCGACGTCGGTAAGAATCGTTGTCAAATATTTGAACTTTCTCGTCGAACAAAACTTCATTTAGAACTGTGAATAGTGATACACGAAATGGTAATGACGATAGTCGACCAATGATCGAAGATAGTCGAAGTGATGGACGAGATTTCGATGATTTCGATGACTATGGCATGAGTGATGATGATACAGCGTGGAGGAATCGACGACCATCATCCGGTTCATCGACTTCGAAAAATAAATCGAAAACCAAGTAAATACTGATTTCAATCGTATTCAAACATTTCTTTCCTTTTCAATAGATCGACGATTAATCACAAAAAATTCATCATTCCATCCGACGACGATACGATTTGTATACAAATTCAATAGGAAATCTCCTTGACCGATTTTGTTTTCTTTAGCCTACGATCCAGATGATAGTAATCTAACGTCAGCAGAAAATCTTTCAAATCCTGTTAAAGTTAAATCCGAACCGGCAAGTGAATATCCGGGTAATATATTCGGTCGAACTGAAATCGTCAAAAATATCTATGATAAAAATCGTATCATCGAAAATGTTGTTTATACAAGTGAAGCGGCGAGTATTATTAATAAACCTCGTCGTTCGACTGTTCAACGAAAGACACCGGCAAAGAAGAAGAAAAAACCGACGATTGCCGATGAACAATCACAACAAGAACCCAATGACAATGAGAAAACGCCGAAGAAACGTGCCCAACGACGAAAACGTCTTGGTAGCAATGACTCATCGCCGAATAATGACGATGATGATTATGAATTAGCTGTGAATAAACAAAAATTATTCACGCAAGGCAAAAATACGACACGAACGAGTATAACAGGACATATTAAAAAATTACTTGGACAAGATGATGACGATGATGAGGACGAGGACGAGGAAGAGGAGGAAGATGAGGAAAACGATGGAGAAAAAACTGAAAATGGTGGTGAAATAATCAAAGGTTTCGAAAATTGTTAAGAAACTATTTAAAATTCTAATTATTTCGTTTGTATTTAATTAGAAAAGAAAAAGAAATCAGATAAAAAGAAGATTTCTCAACATGATGAATATCAAATATCAGACGATGATGATTTTCCTGATCCTCAAGAAATATTAAAAACAACTGGTTTAAATCTTAAACAACCACTACCTCCAACAGTAAACTCGAAAGTAAATCAAACAATTTTGCTTTTTCTTTTTTCAGAAAGAAATTCCATTTCGAACGCCATACATGTCAACTATTCAATCATATCAATTTGCTATGGTCGATCCGACAGCACAATTCGAATTTACATGTCCAACAGATGATCCTATAACTGAGCCGAGTGATTCAAGTCAGATAAATGGTGATATAAACTCATCGACAACGACATAAATTCATTTTGATTGCATTTTATATTATTCACATTAGATTTTCTAGGGTCTTATCTATTTGTTTTTCTAGTTCGTTTTTTAAAAAACGATTAGTATTATTATTATTATTATTAGTGTTGTCTTTCTTCTGATGATAAAACC
>Ga0209915_1001518_pt1 | contig 32119 bp, 37 predicted proteins | sample ThiBiot_750_plan_FD_183952 | JGI IMG/M metagenome (GOLD analysis project Ga0209915, IMG submission 183952) | Wastewater bioreactor microbial communities from Cape Town, South Africa - Thiocy_cont_750_plan (SPAdes) | ecosystem: Engineered > Bioreactor > Thiocyanate-remediating > Anaerobic-Aerobic... | reverse complement strand
TTTATCGGTTTAATGTATGCAGCTCTGCAGGAAGATTTTCTTTTCGTTAAAAATTTATTAATATCTTGTTGGTTTTTGTCTTAGACAAGGCAAATCTAAAAAGAAAAGAACTAAAAATACAATATTTTGATTAAGAGACATGTCATAAAAGAACATTTTAATCAAAAACCGAACGTCACTTCTTTTGAAACGCTGGATCTCCAGTCATTCGTATTTGATTGCACTACTTGCTGTCTAGTATCAAAGTACATCGAAATTGATAGGTACTTTAGTATGACTTCCTACTAATTATCCACGTAACCGATGTTTTTCATTGACAGATAATTATATATTGTTCTAAAGCAAACTTTCATGCTCGCATAAGAATTCAGTATTCGAAAAAATATCATTTGCGTCAGAGTTTTTTCTATGTTATTACTAACTGATGATTGACAGTCTTGATTTTCTTAGTTGATATTAATCAAGCATCTTGAAGTGTTTGAGTAGACGACAACAACAAAAAAAAAAGAAATTTCCAGCTCGACATATTTTCATAAAGAAATAGAATCGAACTACCTAAAGACGAAAATAAACTGATGAATTTTTAATAAGTCATGATCACTCTAATTTGGTATCAAAACAAATGATTTCCTTTTTCCGTTTTAAAACAAAACCTGACATAGACGTTTTAATGAGTTTGTGTGACTCCATCGTATTTCCTATGTTTTCTGTTTTGAACTTTAAACATATAAGAAAAGAGAACTGTTTTTCTTTTTGAAAGACGTCAAGAGACGAAAATTATTGAAGTAAACCTGCTCAGCTTTTGTTCCCAACGGGAATGTCATGGTGTCGCGTTGTTTTTCTCAACACTTTCATTTTATCTGACACACATCGATTATTAATTCGTGAATTTATTATTATTTAAGCATACTCTTGGGAATATTTTCAATTTCCTAGTTCTTCACGTGATGAAAAACAAAACTTTGTTTTTTTTCTCCTTTCTCGTTCTCTCTCATTTAAATATATATATATATGTCATTTATTTCCCTTAGTTCGTTCATTTAAAAAAGAAACAATGCAACGTCATTATGTTCCGTTGTTATACCTAATTTTAGCCGTCACACAAAGTGCAATTTCTTTTAAACTATCAGCAAAACTAAACGAAGATGCCGTTGATCTCGCACTTCTATTCGAAAAATTCTGGTCATTAAAACCACATGCATTCGAAAAGACAACACCAATCAATGTATGTCCATTTATTGATCGATGTTGTTCAAATGAACATCGTCGAGCAGCTATGTCAACATGGATATTTGCAATATTCGGAGAAGTCGATAAACGACCAACATTCGATCAAGTTCTTAATAAATGTATGAATTCAACACTGGCAAAAGACTCGATTGAATCATGTCCATCAATTGAAACAATTCTCTTGCCTGATCTTACTAAACACGATCAATCAGATATGAAACTATTCATGTACACAATCAGTGATTATCTTCTACAATTAAATCAAATCTTCATACCGGCCATAAATACCTGTACGGATGAAGAAATTCACGCGTATATATGTTTAACAAATACAACATTAGTAACACAATGTGTCGAACGTATTCTTCATGGTATGTATGATATGATTGGTTATGAAAGTTACGATGAATTTATAAATGAAATAAGAAAGAACGTACTTAATCTTATCGTTAAATTATATACTTCAACAAATGGAGAACGTCAACCGAAATGAATAAAGAATAAAAATGTTTCCCTTTTTCTTTCTATCAAACGGAAATCAAATAAATTCAAAGAATCAATAGAAAAGTCGAAAATTTTCTTTGTTTTTTTTTTGAAATTTATTTATTCATATTCATCATCGTCATTTATTTCAAAGAGAGAAGAAAAAAAAGATTGAGAGCAAGAGAAAACAAACGACTTTGAACGATATTTATTCTGTCTCTTCGATGGTATTTCATTTTTGTTTTCCTATTCTTATTTTGTTGATATTTCAAATAAACGAGACATTGTACACAAAAATAAGAAATAAAACGAGATAAATGATCATACAGAAGAAGAAAAAAAAGCTAAAAGAGAATGAGAAATCAGAAGAAGAGAAAAAAATTGAGAGTATGGAGATGGTATAAGTAAAAAATGAGAGAGAGAGAGAAATGTTTGTGTTTTTGAATATCGATGATGATGTTTTTTGTTTGTCAAGTGTCTATTTGAAGTCGGAACGAATGATTTAGGCACCTTCTTGTTCGCCTTCTTCTTCACCACCTTCACCTTCTTCTGCAAAAACAAAAAACAAGGTTACAAATTAAAATTCGAAATCATTCGATTTTACCTTCAGCTGTTGCGTCTTGGTATTGTTGATATTCACTAACAAGATCGTTCATGTTCGATTCAGCTTCAGTGAATTCCTAGAAAAATGATTTATTTTCGGATTTGTTTTTTTTTCTCTTGTCAATTCTCAACTAACCATTTCGTCCATGCCTTCACCAGTATACCAATGCAAGAAAGCTTTTCGACGGAACATAGCTGTAAATTGTTCCGAAACACGTTTGAATAATTCTTGAATAGCTGTGCTATTGCCTAAAAAGACAAACGAAATTCAATGATTATGAACTAATTATCTTTTGACGTACCAATAAATGTTGCTGACATTTTGAGACCACGTGGTGGAATATCACAAACGGCTGTTTTGACGTTGTTGGGGATCCATTCGACGAAGTAGGACGAGTTCTTGTTTTGTACGTTGAGCATTTGTTCGTCGACTTCTTTCATTGACATACGACCACGGAAGATAGCAGCAACGGTAAGATATCGACCATGTCGTGGATCACAAGCAGCCATCATGTTCTTGGCATCGAACATTTGTTGTGTGAGTTCAGGAACAGTTAAAGCACGATATTGTTGCGAACCACGTGATGTAAGTGGAGCAAAACCAGGCATAAAAAAGTGAAGACGTGGAAATGGAACCATGTTGACAGCTAATTTACGTAAATCGGCATTTAATTGACCTGGAAATCGAAGACATGTTGTAACACCTGACATTGTCGCCGAAACAAGGTGGTTAAGATCGCCATAGGTTGGTGTTGTAAGTTTTAATGTACGGAAGCAAATATCGTACAAAGCTTCATTGTCAATACAGTATGTTTCATCTGTATTTTCGACCAATTGATGAACGGATAATGTTGCGTTGTATGGTTCGACGACTGTATCCGAGACTTTTGGCGATGGAACAACACTGAATGTGTTCATGATACCTGAAGAAAATCGAAAGTGTTTGTTGAGAGATAATCGACGAACAAAAAAATAGAAATCACTTACGATCGGGATATTCTTCACGAATTTTCGAGATGAGTAAAGTACCCATACCTGATCCAGTACCACCGCCCAATGAGTGTGTCAATTGAAAGCCTTGAAGACAATCGCATGATTCGGCCTCCTTACGAACGACATCCAAAACTGAATCGACGAGTTCAGCACCTTCGGTATAATGACCTTTAGCCCAGTTGTTACCAGCTCCTGATTGACCGAAAACGAAGTTATCTGGTCGGAAAAGTTGACCGAATGGACCTGAACGAACCGAATCCATAGTACCAGGTTCCAAATCAACGAGAACAGCACGTGGAACATATTTACCACCTAAATTCATTCATACGTATATTAAACTAACCAAAAACGATCGAATCTTAATTACCTGCAGCTTCGTTATAGTAAACGTTGATACGTTCGAGTTGAAGATCTGAATCACCATGATATGTACCTGTTGGATCGATACCATGTTCATCTGAGATAACTTCCCAAAACTAGACAAAAATATGAAGTTTTTTTCTTCTTCTTCTTAGAATTCGAGGAACATACTTTGGCACCAATTTGGTTACCACATTGACCAGCTTGCACTAGAATAATTTCGATATTCGACTCGAGTTTTCTCGTATTTCATCGAACTTACTATGTACGATTTCACGCATATTTGTTGTTTGTTACTTCGACGACGAATAAAGCAAAAAGAAAGATGATGTTGAGAAGAAAAACGAGAGAGGCGAACAATTGACAACGAACAAACACCTTACTTTATATAGGGACATTATATTCTCTCGTTCTCTCTCTTTTACTTTTTTTTCTCTCTTCTAAAAATTCGCATTCTTGCATATACACTTGCTCTTGTGAGATGTTGCTGGCAACGAACGATTCGACAAGTTACTACGGTAACATGTCGTCTTCTCGATTTTTTTCTTTTCATTGTTTTCTTTTGCTCTTTCCTTTTTAGCATTCGTCGTCGGGCAATGAACAACGACGATCGTTTTTGTTTGTTTCGTTGCCATGAAATCGACAAGAAATTTGAAGTGGAAAAGAGAGCGAGAGAGAGAGAGAGAGAAGAAGCAAAAAAATAGGAGAAAGACGATGAACTCAACAGTGATTTGAAAAATGAATCACAGCAAAGCGGAATGATTTCGTTTCGAATATTGATCATCATCATGACAACTTAAAAATGAATTTTTGTCTGCTTTGCCTGTTATTGTTTGTTCTTTCTTTCATTTTTTTTTCGAGCAATCCATTCAAATTCAATGCCCAGGAGAAGAGAAGAAAAGGAGAGGCAAAATTAATGGAAACGGTGTCTATACCGCAACATAGTAACAACAATTCTCTAGTGAAATCAACAAAAAGAATTGAGAAAAAAAAACGAACGAATGACTGGATTTTTTTTACATATAATTAAAAGAAGCCGAGAATGTTCGAGAGAAATGTTTCTAATAAATTCTGACTTTTTTTTTGCTCCTACGATATTTTCAAATACAATTTCATGTCGAAAATTTGATATTCAGCTTTCTCTGAATTTGTTCTGTTGTTACAATCGAAGATCAATATTGATTCACTCGATAACGAGAGTTTCGAAAGAGTTCGTCAAATAAGAAGACTGCCTTTTATTTTATCCGATTGCTATAAACGAAGACAAAAGAAAATACTCGATTTTTCAAGGTTTTCGAACTCATTAAAACTAGGCGTATCGACAAAACCAAAAGCATATGAATTTCTGCATGAATATTTTTTCTTGATTTTAATTCAATGCACTGTCTTGTTGTAGTTTGAGTTCTACATCTCCACGTTCATTTAACACAGGAATTCTAACATTATCATTCACACTTAGATCAGGTTTTCCAGGTGTTAATTCATGTTCGTTCATTTCCTGATCTTTTTTCTTCTCTTCAGGAGATATACAAAAGTCATTCATTCATGACGAAAAAAAAGGAGGGAGTCAATGCCTGCTGACATTTCATATATAAATCAAAAACAGAAATCTTTGTTAGTATTATTGTTGGTTAAATAAATATTATTTTGATATATTGAAGAGAAATTCTTTGATATAAATAACCTTTGTTGTTTTTCATTTATGTTAACACCTGTTATTGTCAAGAAAGATCGACTTCAACCGACATTGAAGTCTTATTCTTATTTCTCATCAAGAGCAATTGCTTTTCTGTCAGACAATGGTCGATATAGATTACATATGGTATCAATGCTCGATGACAGATATTGATAACGACAAGAATAAGAAACGACAGTGTCGATTTATTTAAGTTGCGGAAGAATCGAAGACGACGGCTACTCTAACAAAGAAGAAGAAGAAGAAGAAATAAACAAACTATAGAGAAAAAGCAACAGTAAAAAGTAAACAGACGAGTATTAGTTATCAATAACATATGGATATAAGAACGTCGCTATCGATTATTGCTCAAGAAGCAGCTAGTACTCAACGGTTAAATTGTCTAAGTAGCTTAGAAACATTTAATAATGACGAATTCGAACTCGATGGTCTTGATAGTCCAGCAATCGAAAGTCCGATTCAAAAGCAATTAAATCGAGTAAAATTCTTTCAATTTACGAAATTATATATATATATATTTTCTCTCTCTTTCAGTTAAATCCTCTTGATTTCATACCTGATAATGTTTGTGTCAATATATTTTCTTATTTAACTCCACTGGATCTTGTTCATTCGATGCGTGTTTGCCGTCGTTGGTATCGACTTATAAGTACACATTCACATCTATGGCGACGTCTCTATCTCCGTCCAGAATCGAGCAATGGTCCTATCGGTGCTGTTCATATTCGTCGTGTCGATATTTTTCTTCATGTTTTAGCAACACGTTTCGGTTCAGCATTAATCTACATCGATTTACCTATCGAACTAATAACCATTGAAGTTTTACGTGAATTAGCAATACGTTGTCCAAATCTCGAATATTTAACATTAGATTTTTCGACAGCTATGCAATTACATGATTTCAGTGAACTAAATGAATTTCCATGTAATCTCAAATGTCTATGTATTTGTCTATCCGATGTTATCTTTCTCGAAGGTTTTATGCGACGAATTTATACGTTTTTATCTTCGTTACATATTTTACATATTATTGGTACATTAGAAAAATCTTCGTTATTTTCAACATCAGCACCCGAAGAAACCGATGACTATGAAACAATTAATCTTAGTAAAATCAAAGCACATGCGCCAAATCTACGAATAATTAATTTGTACGGCATAAGTTTTCTTGATGATAACCATATCGAAGCAATTGCATCGGGTTGTATACATTTGGAATGTTTGGCATTGAATTATTGCATTCGTGTGGAAGGAAAAAGTTTGAAAACTCTATTAAATCGTTGTCGAAAATTGACTTGTTTATTGTTACAAAATACGGGTAATAACAAATCGAAAATCGAACGAAGAGAAGTTTGTTTGTTTGTTTTTTTTGAAAAAAAAGGTCTTACTGATGAAGCGATTCGAGCTGTTGATTGGAAGAAAAGTCAATTATGTGAATTAGATATATCATCGACTGATTTGAGTGAAGAAACATTGATTGAATTTTTAACTAATCTACCGAAATTATCTTATCTAGCCGTTTCATTTTGTGATGGTTTTACTGATAAAGTCAGTAGAAAAACCGAAAAAAAAACAAATTTATTGTTTATATTTCGAATATTTTCAAGGTTCTAGAATCTCTACTCGAACATGGCAAACTTAATAATTGTCGAGCACTTGATCTAAGCAATACAGTTAATTTAACAGTCGAAGCTGTTCATCATTTTCTCACAACATTCGCTGGTATAACCTATAAATTAGAAGCATTCAGTTACACAGGTGAAGCAAGTATAACTGAACAATTTTGGACACATGTTATTCGACATATGCATCGAATAAAGTATATAGACATTTTGCGATAAGAATCAAAACAATTCGATTGTTCGTAGAGTTTTAATTATGGGCACACCGCATAGTTGGTTTAATCAAGTAGCAAGACGTATTCATATCGATCAAATTCTTGATGCATGTTCGAATTATTGTCCGTATTTACAACGTTTAGAAATTCAATGGGATCCTGAAATACTTCGTTTTAGTGAGAATTCATCGAAGTTTATCGATTATCTTCGGTAAACAACAACAAAAAGAATAACAGTTGTTTTTCAAAAATTCTTTTATTTTGATATTTTAGTTTACGTTGTACACGTTTAATGTCATTTGTTCTTTCCGATGGTACTTATTACGAAAGTGCAAAGGCCAATTTTGAACGAGCCGACCGAATTGGTATCGTTCGAACAAGAACTATGTATCAAACGAGTATTGTTAGTGCTTTGAAATACTATCATGAATTAAAATTTAACTAAATAAATAAGAAAAACAACAACAACATGAATCATATTCTCTGTTTGCTCCCTTTTGTTGTTTTCTTCTTCTTCTCTTTCTTCGTCATTCAGAGTTACACGATGGGAGCAAAAACATCAAAACAAGAGACGAAAACTAAAAAAGTTCTTATCAATCTCGACGAAGTCAGTAATGATATTGTCTATGAGATATTTGATCATTTATCGTATCATGATATTTTGTATGCGTTTAAAGATTTAAATCAACGTTTCAATTTATTAATCGAAACCTATTCACACTATGTTAATCTACAAAACTGTAATGATCAACCATTACCAGAACATATTCTTATTTTAAGGATTAGTAATAGAAGTCAACTACAATTTGTTGATTTTTCAAAAGTAAAATCCCTTCGTGGTTTGATGCTATCGAATCTTTCAGTGCCAACTGTTCTTAATATACTCAATACAATTGCTTTAGATCGTTTAGAATATGTATATTTAGGTGCATGCGATCTCCATGATGTGAAAACTGCAGATCTAGCTGAAATACAAGAGAAAATTCTCTCATTAGGTAATCAAAATCTGCAAAAATGTGTATTTCGAATGAAATTTCTTGGTAATATCGATCGATTACCTGAGACATTATCGACATTAGAATATTTGCGCATTGATGGTTGTGAAACTGCGCTTGAAGTCAATAGATTATTGAATCGAATACCGAATCTTCTGACTTTGTATGTTTCGATTTTATCATCAAATCCAAATATTGATCTTTCTGAAGAGAAATCACAACATCAATGTTTAACAAAATTAAATATTCGATTTTCTTCTACCATGGCATTCGATGATCTGAATACTCTTTTCGTTAATCATGGTTCACATGTAAACAAATTAATTCTTCAATTAAATACGTACCAACGGAATTTTAAAAATTATACAATTGACGAAATACGTCCAAAACTTCTAACAATTGCCAATGAATATCTACCTCAATTAACTCGTATTAATATGCACTATCGTCGTTTGGACAGGAAAGATGATCTCACTGAACCGAAGATTGCACCACAAATCGAACAAATTCCATCATGTGAAAAACATCAAGCATTTCAAATGACATTCTCCTATAATTAATTTACGAGACTAATTCATTTTTTTCCTGGTTCTATTGATAGAAATATATGCACAGAAATAAAATTAAAACCCGATCATCATTGATTACTTTGTAATTATAGATAGTTTTGTGTGCTCGAATGACTGAAACAACACAAGTGATTTTGATTGGTATTGCTGGTCCATCAGGATCAGGCAAATCGACTTATGCCAGACATTTAGTCGATTATTGTCATTCGCCATTGACACCGATTATGTTAGATCATTTTTTTACTCATAGTGTTTCAATCGATCATCCGATTCTTGGTCAAATTGAAAGTTGGGAACCATTGGAATGTTTAAATATCGACGGATTTTTTAATCTATTAAAACAATTGAAAACAAGCCCAATGATTTCTACTGATTATCATCGAAAAGATATTAACATAAATGTAAATCAATCGATTATAATTATTGTCGAAGGTTATCTTCTATTTGTTCTATCTGATCAAATAACAAATTTATTCGATATAAAAATCTTTTTCAATTCATCATTGAATGAATGTCGTTTACGACGTTTTCGTCGTCGACATAAAATTTCCGATGATATATCCGATGAGAACGTATCAATATCGAATGAATTTCAACAATGGTTTGATCATCTTGTTTGGAATGAATATTTAAAATATCGTGATCAACAAATTCAACATGCCGATCAAATATTTTCATCGAATGATTACGAACAACTAGATAATTATATATTCGAACGTTTGAATAACATTCGAAGAAAATCAGCATCTAATTATTAACACATAACTGTTATTGATAGAATTCATTCATGACTAATATAAATAAATAATTATCATATTAGTACTCTTTTTTTCTCTCTCTCTCTCTCTATTCAAGATCGGTATCTTTATAAAAACAAAAGACGATTGAAGTGTTTTGGATTTTTATTTGCTAACGACTTGTCATTTTATTGTTTGTTTGTATACAGATGTGCCGAGTTAATTCGATCGATCGTTATGATATGTCACAACTTATAAATATACAGTAGCAGTTGCAAGAGAGAAAGGAGAAAAAAAGATCGACCGAAATCCTTTTTTTTTCGAATATGCCGAGAGACGAGAAAATCGAAAGAGCAGAGTCATTAGTTTTCTAATCGTAAATAACTAAATAGAAAATATGTTTTCTATCTTTCTCACACTCGTAACATTTATCAGTAATCTAAATTTCCGTATTCGATGAATTATCTTTTCCTCGGGACATGCGCCTGCTAGTGTCAAATACTCTTTAGTGATTTTTTTTCTCTATTCTATATCGGATGTTACTAAATACATAAAAAAATAACTCGATCGTTTAAGTATTTTGTTTTGTGCCGATTAGATCGCAACTTGAATAATAGACTAATAAGATGGTTAGAAGAGTCTATTGAGACTAAAAATCTATTGTTTGCAGTTATAAATAAAAAAAAAAGTAAACCATTACTTTTCTCAATAGATCAATATTATTCGAAAGTCAATCAAAATGTCATCGGATTCTTTTGTCAATAGTTCTTTATTTTTTCCATTATTTCAACAGGATATTTTTATTGAAGAATTTTTACCAACGAATTTAACTGTTGTTATTCTTTCGAATAATCATCCAATTCAACGATTGATTATCCGTTGTTTAAGTATTTATGCTCTTATACTTGTTATCATTGGAACAGTTGGCAATAGTTTAACGATTCTTATACTTTGTCGTCGAAATCTACGACGTTATGTTACAATGAGATATTTGATTGCTGTCAGTGTATCCGATTTAATCTCATTATATGGTTGGAATTTAAATAATTTTTATAAATTTACAATTAGTAAAGATTACAATAATTTAGAAGAAGTTTCATTATTACATTGTCGAATAATTTCATTTTTTTCTTTCGTTGGTTTACAATTATCAAGTTGGTGTTTGACAGCTGTTAGTTTAGGTAAATATTGACTATGAAAAAATGTGATGAAAATCAACAGGATATATGACAAGACATAAATTAATCATGTTTAATATTTATTCTAGATCGTTGTTTGAGTCTATATTTTCTAACATGGAAACAAAAATATGGTCAATTATCTCGAACAAAATATCATCTCGCTATTCTCGCATGTATTTGTCTCTTACTCAATAGTCACATTCTTTTTTTCAATGGCTACAAAACCGATCCACCAAATTCAATTGTTAAATGTTATAAAACACGAACAAATCCACGTTATATCTTTCCTCGTTGGGAACGTGTTCATTTAGTTGTTTATAATTTATGTCCATTTATAATCATGTTATCATGTAATATTTATATTATATCGATAACCGTTCGGTCAGCACGTATACGTACAATAAATCGAAATATACGTCGAACGAAAACTGTCAATCGTCACCGACAGTTATCATTGATGCTAATGATAGTAACATTTGCGTTCGTTGCATTAACATTACCATCATGTATATATTTTGTTTTCTTTCGACACCGTATGCCAACAGATGATTCATTTCGACAATATCGTTATATGGTACAGATCTGTTTGAGTAGTGTGCAATTTACAGCACATGCTATTAATTTCTTTCTCTATTGTTTTTCGGCAACCAATTTTCGTAATGAATTAAGAGATTTTTTTCGTGATCTTTGTCAATCGAATTTCTTTCAATCGATATTCAAATCACGTCCAACGAATACTCGTGCGCAATCAACATTAGAATATCAACAAACATATCCAAAAATGAGTTCATCCAAAGATATACGATTAAAATCTATTCAAGAAAAATTAAATAATGAACAAAGTTTAACCGATTAAAGTCCAGATTAGAAATTTTATTTGAAAAAAAAAACAAAAAAAACAATAATAACTAAAAATGCATTATTTCGAAGCGGTTTGATTACTGGGAGAATAAAGGATTAAACCATCGATATCATCGTTCGGCTCTCTAATATGTTCGACGTTCTCAGACATTTCACCAACATCATTTCCTGTCAATAAACCTGATATTTGTGAAAGAAAATAGACTTGAAATTTAATGTACATTGTATTATCCTGTATGTAAACATTTGGAGATTCATCAATTAAATCAAATGGAATAAACAATCGTATGCCAAATAAATTGTTCATCTCCATAGTTGGTTTTTCGAAGCATTCTTTTAAATTTGGATTTGGACAACAGATTTTTTGATTCGATGATTTGATATCATTTGGATTCGATTGATTGACTAGTGTAAATGTTGTTGAAAATTGAAATGGCCAGTGAAGATCATTGTCATAATCACCTCGTAGAAGAGCGAAAAATACTGACATGTATTTATTTTTGTTGCCTTTATCATCGCCATTGATAAATAAACATAAACGCATTTTATATCCTTTTGGATAGAGATAAAATGGACAGGAATAGATCGATTTACGTTCAGCTGTTGGACCTGTAGTATCTAAGAGAAGAAAAACTAAAATGTGATACTATTTTTTTTTCTTTCTAAGCGAGTATTACCTCTTAATCTTTGAATGTTAGGAATTTGCCATATACATGAACCGTTTGAGGAAACAACAAATGATGATGAATTTTCGATTTCACACGTAGCTGTAGTGATGATATGGTTAAATGTTTTGTTGTGATGTTTAACGAAATGTTTCTACAAATAAAAACAATAATATTGAATTCGTGTTTTGCATTTGTGCACCTTGAAATTGGACATGCAGGCTTTTGATGAACAATACAAACAGGGTAAACATAGATTCTGACTTTGTGATTGCGAAGTTTGGTTGACTGAGTTCTAAATAAATGAATAAATAACCAACTAGAAATAATCGTGTATTGATATGTACTTTATCAAATCGAATTGCTTGTCGACATTGAACACAACTGATCAAACAAAACGAAATGCATGAGAAAAGAAGAAAAAAAAACTTCAATTGAATTATTTCTACTTTGTTTTTGTATGAAGACATATTAAACATAATTTATGCTCGCATTCAAGAGAATGTGATACTGTACACATTAATTTACAAGATGAACAACAAGACCACGGAGGTAGATCTTCACTGTTCCGATGAGATGCCGGAAAACTGTACACATTTGTAAATAAACATCGTCGTTGAATACGCGATTGACGAATGACTAGTCTATCGTTCGTAAGTCTTGTATGTTCTTTCGCGAGCATCTTGATTGAATGTTCAACTTCTTGTTTCAATTCATTCGGTATGTTCAACTGTCGATCCGTAATAATTTGGCCCAAAAGTTTAGTGTTAGGTTCCAAATCAAAGAATTTGATACTTTGAAAGTCGACATTGTTCTCGAATTGTGGCTCACTTAAACTACATAAATCATCACGAATAACGTAGATCCGTACCTTTCGTTTAAAATCTTCCGATGGTTTATCTATCACAGTTTTAAGACCTGACCAATGTATAATGATATAAAATTGATCGATACTTTGCATACGTTTGTACACATGCTTTTTCAAATCGTAAATACTGAGAAATACATTGTGATCAAATAACTCTTTGAACCTTTCAGGCACAAGTGCTGACCAAAAAAATAAGAATTCAATAGCTAACATTTCACCGGATTTTAGTCTATTTTTTATGATAAAAATAAAAAAATATCCAGAATGATATAATATTTATTGAATATTTCATCGTCCAATCGATAGTAGAAAAAAAAACGAATATAAAATGGCTGATAGTGACATCTGTAGACATTAACTGATAGAGATGGTAAGGATAGGAATGAAATGAGATTTAGAAAAGAAAAAGGCAGTCGGTTTAAAAGCGCATTTGATTAGAAAAATGATTTGGTAATTGAGTCGTTGCGTAAGAGTGAAAATTGTTGTATTATCTAATGATTTTGAGTCGCATGTTGCTAAACAAATGAAGAAAAGTTAAATAAATAAATGAATGAATGAATGAATGAGATAGAATTTATACGAGGTAATTTTGAAATGTTCCTTCCCATGAACATTCTCTACATGTTGCTAATAATTGCAATTTTTCGTTCTCAAATTCTTGATCAAAACGTGCCTAGATTTTATGAGAAACTGTCATATTGAATTCGAAATGAATCGAAAGACTTTACCTCATTCTTGTCGATATCATTCGAACAAATGCCGCATCTATAAACATAAAACAAACGGCTCGATTTGTTTTTCTATTAAAAAAATCATTGTACTTGTCTTGAGAATCTAAGCAAGATTTACAAATTCGATCTCCGCATGCTAATTGATAAGTTTCTTTGAAAAACGTGTTGCATGTTGGGCAAATAAATGATTTTCCAATACGTTGAACCTTATCCGCATGTCGTTTGGATTTAGATGAATTATATTCACCACTCATTCTTCGTTTTTCAATTAAACGTTGACTTCTCGTGACAGCAAGATTCGTAATTGCATTTCGATCAATCGGTTGAGCAGTATCAATAGCCGCATGAGTTTCAGCGTTTTCTAATAAACTGTCCATAAGACTTTGTCGACAGAAATTGAACTTTTCGAAGTATTTATTTGCTTTTAAATTCGAATTTTCATTGGATTGAAAAGTACCATTATGGATATGAATACGTCGAACTTGTTCGATTTGTTCAAGACGATCTTCTAGGAGATTTTGCAAATACTGTTCAGTTATATGTAAATGAAAATCATCGATGCATTTGACATTATCATAGAGATAATTCTTCAGATTTGTATAAGATGTACAAATTTGAATTCCATGATTTGTTTTAATGTTGCTGTCGAAGTTATCAGTAAAGAGTACTAATATGTTTCGCGGATGATGATTTATCACACTCATTTTATATCTAAAAGTAAATAGAAAAATTTTTCAAAGCTAATTGTTTTTATTTTATTTGAAAGAGACAATGAAATCATTGGCTTTCTAGGTTAAACTACAGAAAAATGTTCATCCATTTCGCATTTTAAAGATACTTCACTAGATCGCAAAGTTTCAATGCTCGATCATAATGTTGTCGAGCTTCGAGTTCATTGTTTCGATCTTGTCGTTCTTCATCGCCCATTTCTTCGAAAATAAATGTAAGATCAAGAACTAATTTAATCAAAATTCGTGTTTTATCGGTATAGATTCCATCGACTTTGACGAGTGGTCTTGTATATCGTTTCAATTGAGTCAATTGATGTTCTCGACAATGAATAAGTATCGAACGAATCATTTTATATGTATGACAACGTGATATTATCTTTTCAATGTTTGAATTCATTTCGATAATTAAACATGATATTTTCTCCGAAGAATGTTCATTCAAATACGACCATAATTGATCTTCGTGAAAAGTAATAATGACAGTTATATCTGCCGGTCCCAAGTATTTAATAAGATCGACTGCTAATGATGATGGTTGAGGACTGAAATAGAGCACGGCCATAGCGCCTCGTCGTGCTAAAATACGTAGACGAAGAGAATTGATATCTGAATCCAGTAAAATGAATTATACCGTTTGTATTCAATCGAGTAAATGTGCTCAAATCTTCAGATAACAAACTAGTACATATTTTTGTATCATGATTATTAGGTTCTTTTTTATACGCAAACGAATATTGACATGCAGGAAAAATACCCAGTAATGGTGCCATTTGAACAATTACAAAGTTTTTCTACGTATAAGAAAAATATCTACGAAGAGAGCCCATACATTTGCAGCTGTATAGAAGGATATTTGATTTTCGAATGAATGCAACAGCATGTTACGAAAGAACAAAACTCGGGTTTTTACCCAGAGGAAGAAAAAGATACATTAGTTCACTGGGAAAATTTTAAATGATTCATTGTTTACAAGAAAAACAGTGAGAACACAATAAATATCATTATTACTCATTCGTTGTCAATATTCTAACAAACAGTTTTCTGTACATGAACATAGAAATAATACATTTGATTATATTTTCATCCTTTATTACTTAACCGAAGAATGTCTTATTCAAACAGTGATAAAATCTTATTAGAGGATCGTATTTATTTGTTTTTCGTATTTTATTTTATTTGTGAAAATTAAAAACTTTTTTATATGAAAAACGAATCCTGTAAAAAAAACGTCTATCGTAAAAAAAACAAGGAACGAAACTAAGTATACCTCAAAGGTCAATATTTTCATATCAGTAGCGATAAAAAGAAACTCGTATATATAAAAATGCAATTTATAAAAGTAAAAGACAGAATATATAGGTAAAACGAAACAAATATGGCCGAACCATCTCCAATTACGATTGCTCTAATGACACCCGGTGATATGGTAAATGCGTTTATTCATTTCTGTAGATAATCGATTGAATTTGTATTATTAGGGTCATTCCGTTGGTCAAGTTCTTCTTGAATCGAGTGAGAATAAACTTCGTATTATAACGAATCTCACTGGACGAAGTGAACGAACACAAAAACTTTCGAATTCAGCTGGTATTATCGATGTCAAAACCGATGAAGAACTTGTTCAACAAGCAGATTTCATATTCTCGATTATCGTTCCATCGGAAGCCACTGGACTTGCTCAACGATTTGCTTCTCTCTTAAATCAAAAGCCAAATACAATCTTCGTCGATATGAATGCTATTGCGCCACAAACAACTCGTTCGATCGCTTCTCTATTTCCTCAAGGTAATTTCGTTGATGGATCAATCGTTGGTCCACCACCTGGTTCACCTTCACGAGTGCCTGTTATCTATTTGTCGGGCGAACATGCTCAAAAAGTTGCTGATCTATTTCAATATACAAAACTAATTCGAACACATGTTATCAACAATGAAATTGGCCAAGCAAGTGCTTTGAAAATGTGTTACGCATCGTTAAGTAAAGGTGTGACTGCCATTGCCATTCAGGCATGTGTAACCGCTAAAGCCTTTGGTCTTGATGAAGTTTTATTTAATGAATTAAAACAAAGTCAATCGTCTACGTTTGACAAACTAACGAAATCCATTCCAAGTATGGCACCAAAAGCTGGCCGATGGATTGGTGAAATGGAAGAAATAGCTAAGACGTACGAAAATATTGGTTTATCTCCACGATTATTTCAAGGTGCAGCTGATACCTATCGTTTTGTTTCAGAACAAACACCTCTCGGAAATGAAATCATCGAAGAACGAAAACAAGGTCGAACATTAAACGATGCACTCGATATCATGGCTAAATCACTTGATAAAAAATCCTAGACATAGATTTGAAAATATCACATATTTATTTTTTTATTAATTTAAGGAGAACAAGAAATAAGAATTGAATAAAAGATTAATAAAAAATCGGAATGTAGTTTATCGTTCGTTTATCGAATATTTTACATTTACAGAAGAATTATTGATCGCCATTGAAATGTTCTTCAATATGTTCACGTTTTCCTTCAACAGTTAAACTCTTTGGAAATTCCCAATCACAAACTGGACAAGCTTTCACTGCACCATCGATACTAGCTAATGATGCTCGATCATTTAAGTTTAAGGAGATTGAACGTTGTTCTTGATTGTTTCCCGTTGGATCCGTATTATTAAGAACACGATCGAGTTCGTCATCTTCATTGGTCGGTTCAGGTTGTAGTTCAGGTTCAGGTTCAGGTTCCGGCTCTGGCTCTGGCTCTGGCTCTCGCTCTCGCTCTGGTTGTCGTGCTTGAGGAACTTTTTGTTGAACTTCTATTGAATCAACTTTCATTGTTTCTTCGAGTCTCTTAAAATTTCGATAGAGATTTTGATATTTTTCACCACCATCAATCAAACGTTGTTTTAAATTCGTAATTTCTTCTTTCAAATCTTTCTATTAGACGAAAAAGAAAATCACATGGATAAATAATAAATTTAAAAAAACAAACAAACGTGCTTACGATGATATCTTCATAATGCGTTAATTGTCGTTTTGCTTCGACTTCTTGTTTTCGATGTTTAACACAACGTTTTTCGATTTCTATCATTGATTCTCTAAGAGTCTTTTCATTGCCACTCTTTTCGTTTAATTCAGTTCGAAGTTCGATCAATTCTTGTCTCAGCTAAATAACAAAAAGACATATTACTCTTCTTCGTGTTAAATTGACTTTCTCTTACGTTTTCGTTTTCTTGTTGTCCATTTTCTCGACAATGTTCTAATTCACTTTGTAATCGTTGAACAAGAATTTTATCTTGTTGTGAACTATCCGAAAGATTTTCGTTGGCATTTCTGATTGTATTCAATTCTTCTTGATATAAACGGTTCGCTTCTTGAAGTGCTTTAAGTTGATTGTCACGTTGTTCAATTTGTCGGTTATATTCATCGACTTGTGTACGAAGATTTAATTGTTGTTTGTCAGATGATGCACGTAGTTCTCGGATTTGTTGTTCGAGAAGAGAATGACGTTGTGTCAATGCTGCATTCGTTTCATTGGCTTCTGATAGACGTCGTTCGAGTTCAGCTAATTTCAATTGTTGATTTTGAAATGTTTCTTCACTAGTCGCTAGTTGACGACGAAATTGATTTGTTTCAGCGAAAATTTTCGTCTGATTTTCTTCGGATTGTCGACAATGTTCCGAGAGTTCGTCGACTTGAATTTTGTATTGATTACATTGAGTTCGACGTTGCTCACATTCAGCACGTAGTTCTGCTTCGACTTGTTGACAGGTTGTTAAATCTTTCTTTGCTTTCAGATATGAATCCGTCAACACCTATATTTAGATGGGAAAAAAAACAAACTCTTATCTATGAAGAAAAATAACCCGCCGACAAGTCTCATGATCTACCTGCATCTCAGCCTTAAATTTCGTTTCTGTTTCTGCCTGTTGGACTTGTATAAGTTTCAACTGTGTTTGAATTTCGACTTTCTCCATTTCTAATTGATGATTCAAAGCGTTTAATTGTCGATTTTCTTTTCGTAATTTATCATCTACATAGGCTCGTTTCGATTGTATAACAATAATATCATCATCATGATCAGCAAATGCAACAAGACTATCGGTTTTATCTCGTCCGATGGGACTGTTTGTTAAAATATTGATATCATCGGGTTCAAAATTTAATTGAAATCCTATTGATGTACCGAGATTTTTCAATAGACTTGTAAGATAACAAAATTGGTAGATTTCTTCGTCCGAAGTTGGTAAGATCGATGAAGGAAATGTTGCTGTGCCATGACGATGACTGTCAGATTCAGATATTTCATCGAAATGAATTTCAGCAAATGTTAAACAGTCTTTCATATTCGTTGTACCAATCTGAAGGAAAGAAAAATAATTAAAATAAAGAAGAAAAAGCGAAAATATACCCGCATTAAACCAATTCGATCATCATTTTCATTGACATTGATTTCTTTTGGAACAGAGAAATAGGCAATAACATCTTGATTTTTAACATATTGTTCGGGAACTTTGTCGAAAACAACTGGACTTTGTTTGACACTTTCGAGAGTTTCGTAGATAGAAAACGTGGTACTATTTCGCGACATTGTGTAAAATACGAAGATTGCTGCACTAGTAAATGGTAGGAAGACGAAGAAAGACGAAAGTATATATACACGTTTCGTGAGTAATCAACCGTTATTATCTATAAGAATGAATCAAAACAACGTTTTTTTCTCTTCTTCTCTTATTTATCTTTTACTTCGAAACTTTTATAGTCTCACAATTTCCAACATGAGTATAGAGTAGTTAGTATGATTATTGGTGATTCATCGAACTCATAGAATATAAGACAACCATCAGCGACACCTTCGAGAAAAGAAAAGAAAAGAACGCTAAGATTCATCGCTGTCGAGGTTTACTATTCGACCTCGCGAATGGTAGCATATTATTTAGACGTTCGACATCAAGCCAAAAAACATACAACATTTGCAAATCAACTGATATTCTTTTATTAGAAACAGACCAAAAACAAAGAAAAGCATTTATCATGGTAAAATAAGAAATTGTTAAATATTGAAAATTAATATCGATTGATTGTGTGTGTGTGTGTGTTTTTTTTTCCAGGGGAATATGACATCAATACCCGTTGAGCTTTGTGCTACATGTAAGCAGATCAGATTTATTTGTTTTATTTTTCCTACGGCTTTTTTTTTCTTCTTGTTTTTTTTTAGTTGATCAAGATGAAATTCGTCGGTTAGGCAAACGTTTTAAGAAATTAGATGTTGATGGTAGTGGTTCGTTGAGTGTTCAAGAATTTATGTCTATACCTGAATTACAACAAAATCCACTTGTTCAACGTGTTATTGACATATTCGATACTGATGGAAACGGTGAAATCGATTTTAAAGGTAGAAATCAATTATTTTCTCTTCGATCTACGTTTATTCTCTCTAGAATTTATCGGTGGAATATCGCAATTCAGTGTCAAAGGAGACAAAGAATCTAAACTTCGATGTAAATATAATCGATCGAGTTTCAATTCTTTTTTTTTCTAATAAATTGAATGTTCACTATTTTAGTTGCATTTAAAATCTACGATATGGATAAAGATGGATACATTTCGAATGGTAGTTGATTTGCATTTGAAAAGGCTTCAATGGAATTGCTTTTTTTTTTCGTTCTTCTCAGGGGAATTATTTCAAGTTTTGAAAATGATGGTTGGCTCTAATTTAAAAGATTCTCAATTGCAGCAAATTGTTGACAAGGTAAACAATATCGATTGAACAAAAACAATTCATTTTTATCTGCCGATTTTCTTTTTACTAGACAATCATCAATGCAGATAAAGACGGAGATGGAAAAATTAATTTCAAAGAATTTTGCGATGTAAGTATTCGAAATTGTCGTCGATCAACGTTTTCTTCATATTGAACATCCTAATTATAGTTTATTCCTACCTATGAACTGAACATCAGTTTGCCGAGTAATATTAAAATCTAGACAAAAAAAAGATTATCTCGAGGGGTAAAAAGCTCTCTGTTGTCTTAGTATTGATGTTTTGTTTCGTTGTCCTATGTTGATTCGTTCAATTAAAAAAATATATATCTTCTATTTTTGTAGTGTGTCGGCGATTCTTTGATTGACGATATTCAAAAGAAAATGACTGTAGCTGTATGAAAACGTCATGACAAAAATCAAAAAAAGACAATATTTTTTTTTCCTTTTAATATAACCTAACAAAAAAAAAATTTTTTTCTTACGCTCAGTACATGCTCACACACACGCACACACATTATTTGTTTGTTTGTTTGTTTTGTTTGTTTCTTCTTCTTTCCAAAATCCTCTTTCGTCTGCGCATATACTTCGTACTGATATTCTTCTCACCGCGATTTCGTTTGTTTTTCTGCTGCTGCTGAATCTCGCCGTGTGTTTTTATTTTTATTTTTGCTGTGTATGTCAGTGTAAGGTCTTTGAAAACAGTGAGATTTCATATTTCTCTCTCTCTCTCTTTATATATATATATATACATATACATATTCTTAAGATTATTCTTTGTTTTTCTTTTTGTGTATTGTAATGTGGCTTAGTTTTTACTTATTGTAAGAATTCTTTGTGTTTGCTTGTCGTCTTGTGTAAGAAACAAGAAAGAAAGAAAAAAGAGCCGGAATCTTTGCTTTCTTTCTTCGATTTCAAAATCTTATTCATATTTCATTAATTTGGCAATAAAAACGTGAAGAACTGAATTGCAAAAAAAAGAAGATTTCTATGGCTTTATTTATTATCTGAATTCAATTGACAAAAAAAAGAAAAAAACAATGATAAGAGATGAGATTTAGTGGTTTAATGAATCACATATTGTTAAATAATAACTTTTCAAAATATTTGCATATATTCGAATATAATTTTCGCAATAATTAACAAGACTTATCGAACTATCTTGTGAATTAATGTTGTCAATACTATTTTCAGCTTGTCGTTTTCGTTGTTCATAGAACGTAATCAGTTGATCGCATGTTGTTTTGCAAACATCATGAATATTATCGATTAAATGATCCGAAAACGATCGACACCATTCGAGTTTAGGCATCGTTATCGTATGAATTAATGTTTCATGAAATTGAATACCATCTGGAAAGATTAAATAGACTGAACGAATACGCGTATTATCACGAACATGAGTATTTAAGAAATTTTGTACATCCAAATCGTTGGAAGTTGAGAATATTAAGAGAAGAAAAAGTTGATTTTGTTGCGCATGATTAAGTTGAAAACATAGTTCATTTTCAGTTCGATAGATTTCAGGTAAACTTTCAAATGGTCGAAGTTGTTCAGCAGCCGACTGAATCGATGTATTGGGATCATAGATGCAGAGACGAGGTTGACTTTCGAATGGATTCGTAGGTCGTGCAGTTGGTGAGAGTGGGATCTAAGAGATAGAGAAAACAAACAAAAAAGTATGAGTACGTTTTTTTTCGTTCCGCCTTCAATCAATTCGACACTTGCCGGCAACATTTCGTTAAATCAACAATTAAGCATTCTCATCTGAAATAAATGCTTGACTGTCAATTTTTCTTTTTCTTTTTATAGAACCGAAGTAGAAAACAAAAAAGAAAGAACACATCATTTATTAGTAGAAATATTTTCAATATTAGTCCGAATCATTTACTTGACTTTTGCTACTTTGAGCAGCCAATAGTTCGTAGCATTTCGCAGCTTTCATTCGAAATTTATTTTCTATTGTCGAATTTGATTGAGTGTCGATTAAAGTTTTCGATTGTTTAGCATAGAACATTGCTAATTGATGAAGTAGATCTCGAATTAATCGTTCAATAGATTTTATTTCAAATAATGGATCATTTTCATTGGCAAGTAATTTCCAATTGTAGAATGCTATTCGATGATTATTCTCCATGAATTCGGGTAAATTCGTATGAATATAAAAAATCGAATCGAACTTTTCAAGATATTCATTCATATCTTCCTGTGTCATTTGTTTATTTATAAATCGACGATGTTGATTGACAAACATCGATGATAGATGTTCTCGTTGACTTTCCATTAATTCATTATCGATAACAAAATAAAGAATTGGTTCATATTTACATTCGTTTGCTATTGATATGAATCGATGTGAATTTTGTTGAATATTATTGACGTCAGTATCCTGAACAAGTGTATCTTTAATTCGATAGTTTTCTTGTGTGGCAATCGATAATTCAAGAATATGAAGTTGATTTTCATTATCATAAATCATGTTTTCCAATGATAAAATCGTGCCAATATCAAATAAGATTTCGTTTTCATCCGGAAATGAACTTATGTGTTTAATATCCGCACATATCACCGGTGAATCATCGACAGCTAAATTAATTTTCAAAAGAACTTGATGTAATTTGAATGAAAAATAATTTTCTTTCTTCTTGAGTAGATCCATAGTTGTATCACGATTTCGAGTTGTGGATAAAAAACTATTGACTGATAGTAATGAGCCGAATTCGATCGTTCGAATTCGATCGAGATCAGTTTGTGTCATGGCTAAACCATGATAGACTGTTAGATTCATCTGCTTGTTTGTAATTAAACGATTTTCATTCAATTGTTTTCGTAGATCTTGAATATAAAAAGCAATTGTTCGTAGTTTTTCGAGATCGAACGATCGTAGAATTCGATTGACAATTTTATAAACAAATGATTCACGTGTATACCAACGAACGGCATCGGTTGATGTGTAAGTCAATTCGAATTCATGTAATTCGTCGTGTTGTTCGAACGATTCGTAGCAGATTTCTAACATTTCATGTAGCAATCGTTCCGAAGACAAACGAACAACAATTTGAATAAGAAGAAAATTAGCAAGAAAACGAGCTTCTTGATGTGTTTGATTCCAAATGTAGAAATACAATCGAGATTTGAAATCAATCCAATGACGAACGGATTGAATGAATTGTTTCATATCGGATGTATCGCTATCGAACATAATTATTGAGCCGATCGATGAGAAACTATTGAATGCATGAAGATATTTGTCCGGACATTTATTCGATAGAATTAATAGAAGACTTTCTTCACAATTTCGAAGATAATATCGAAAGATATCGAAGTCAGTGAATATTTCGACTTTATAATTTAAATTGGTAAGCGCATGTTGTGTATGTTCAGCATTTCGATCTAATTCACAATCAAACCATGCAATTGCTACATCATGCCGATTCAATAAAACTTCTTGTACTTGTTTCCCACAGGCTAAAAAGTTTTATTACAAAACAAAGAAATGTGTTCTCTTTTTTTTTTCTCTTGTTCTTACTATTAATTAATGAAGTCTTACTTTTTTCGTACGTTTCTGACATAGATAACTTCTTGATTTTCTCAGTACAATGAAAGAAAGATATATCGATGTTTCATTCGAATGTATCTCTTGTATTCTCTTTTTGTTTTCTATCATTCCTGTGACGTCATCAACATAGAACAACAATTACAGTGGGTTTTTTCCAACCGATAATCGAATTAAACAATGAATTCTCGATTTTACAATATCCAGTCAAAAGATTTATTTGAAAAGAACGACGAGTTGTTGTGCATTAGTGCTCTGATTTTCATATCTACGTGAGTTTCAATAAAAAAACGTGTGTTCAACAAAATAGTTTTTTTTTATTTATTTCGATGGCGATTTTCAATGAGATAAAGGAGGAAGTTTCGGTGGTCCTAGTGTGGCCGTTGCTAATTTCGCAAAAAGAACACCGAAAGCAACAGCTGTAGCAGCTCCCACACCGACTGTTGAAACGAAAGTGCCGATCAATACTGGTTGTTCACATTGTCGAATTAATTCACTTGGGTCAACCTGTTGTACTGCTGGAAGAGTAGTTGTTACTGATGTCGTAGTACTTGTTGTTGTAGCTATACAATCAAACCGCAAAGACAAAATTCTTTTCAATCATAGAAATAAAATTTACTTGTAGCCGAGCTAGTTGTTGACGTAGTTGTTGTTGTTCTCACTGTTGAACTGGTGCCCGTTCCAGTATATGGTGTTGTCGAACTAGGAACAGTAATACCAGTGGTTGTGACTGATGGATTCGCTGTTGTTGTTGATACAGCTGCTGTTGTTACATTTGGAATAATGGTTGTGGTACTTGATGTTGACATGCCAGTGATGTTACTAAATGCAGGTGCATTGAATACCGAGAATGGCCAGAATGTCGGGTCGATAATAGGTTTTGATTGTGGACCACAAAATTCAGTTCCGGTTGCAACACCACTAGTTACACAAATCATCTCCTTACAGTAACAGATTATTGAATGGATATTCACTTACTTGTCAAATAGAATATAATAACTTTGACCCTAATCAAAAAAAAAGAGAAACATAGATAAGACTACAAGGCGTAACTCACTGGCGTCCATGCATAGCGAGAGAAAAAAATGAGAGTAAAATTGGAATAGATGACATTTGTTGTATCAGTACTAACATCAATGGCATAGACTTGTGTATTATTTGACGCCAAATAGAAACGAATATATGATGTGGCGGTTGGTCGATTAACTGCTTTTGTACATTGAACACGCCAATTTGACTGATTCGCTGTGACTAGACCTACAGGAGACTAGAAAAAGAACAACATTGATATCTGAAATGGTCTTATTATTGTCGTACCATAGTTCCATTAACATAACTTGTATAGATCAGTTCAGGTGCCGTCACTGCCACCAAATAAGTGACACATTGTGTGTTACCTTGTTGACCTAAACTATCGATCGGTGTGTAACAAACAAGATTCGAACCCCAAGCAGATGCTGGTGGTGTCCATGTCATTGTCATTCGATACTCCAATGGATTAGTACTTGATTGTATGATTGCACTACGAATCATGCCCGGTGGTGATGTTGTAAGAACATCAGTCAGTGTGATGCCAGAACATCCAACAGTAAAAATAGCTGTTTCAACAACAGTTTGATTAATATCAACACCGACACATGCTCCTGGTGGACGAGTACCAGTATATTCGGGTCCTAGAATTATATGATAGTGAACAGTTATGTTTATGTGAAGTTAAAGTAGAATTTTACCAACGGTGCAACTGCTGGACACAGTATAAACTTGAACGAGAAACTGTAGAGGAACCACTGACCTATCGAGAGGATGAGAGTGAATCAAATAAAAAGAATTAAATGTACATACATAGGTGTTGTTTGCCAACTAAATTCATAATCTTCCATCATCAAACTAACAGCCCAAAATCCGACGACTGTTGTTGTATAGGACACTAGAAATAAAGATTAAAAAAAAATCTGAAAATAATTCTTTCGATGATCACTCACTTCTGCATGCAGTATTATTAAGAGTTGCTCCGGGAAATGTATTGCAAATACCAGCACATTCATTAGCAATAACGTTAGTCGGAACTCGAGCTGTTGCGCTGGCCCATCGACATCGAACGGTATCGCCATCGGTATCAGCAGTCGGGATAAGCCATGTATACGAATAACCCAACCGTAATAATTTAACAGGTACCATAGCTGATGTTGGTGCAGTATTATAATGTCCATCCGATCGCATATTCGTACTAGAATAAAATAGTTATACTTCTGTGTAGACTAGGTTTGCTCAGTGAGTTCTACTTGATTTGTGTCGTAACAGCCCAATCTCCACCACCACTTTGTAATGTAATCCATGCTGAACCAGTAAATTGTAGAGCAATCATTATATTTGGGGGCAGGTTTAAAATGGTTGTTAATTGACCCGCACTTGTGTCTTGTGAAACACTAAAATCTGTACACGGTACGGCAGCAGTCACAGGACAACCTAAACTTCCACATTGACTACCGACACAGCATACACTACCAGCTCCAATATTACCACCATTATTAATCGTTGTTTGATCACAAAAATAAGAACCACGACGCCATGCATGTCGTTGGGTAAAAGAAATCTGAACTGGATTCTGATTTGGAACTTGAGGACTCACCTAAACAAATATTTTTCAGAAATAATAGGTCTCCTATAATTCAATGAACCTACGGGTTTCCATGTGAATGAACCACCACGATAGTGAGATCCTTCAATTAGAACTTGTGTGCATATCAAGAAAAGTACGACAATTTCATGCATATTTATTAATCAATATAGAAAGAAATGCAATCGAAACGGAATGCGCGAGTTTTATACATGAAAAATAAATGGAATTAAGAAGAGAAAGAAAAATTGGCCCAATTTGAAAACATACAGTGAATATCGACTAATGCAATAGAAATAAAAACAAGACAATCATATATTTTTTGTCTTGTTTTTCAATTCGTTTTAAAGTACATTTTGTCAATGTTTTGTTCCAATGGCAACGGTCCATTACCGTTATAAATGAGGTAATGTTGGAGGTTTTAAAAATGCTGCAGCCATTTTTCCGAATACTACCGCTTGGATAATTGAACTTACAATTCCGATTCCTACAGTTGAAGCGAAAGTACCAATCAATACTGGTTGTTGACATTCACGAATTAATTCGCTTGGATCAACCAGTTGTACTGCTGGAAGAGTAGTTGTTACAGATGTTGTTGTTGTAGCTATGTAACGACGGATATAATCAATATTTGTTTGACTTACTCAGAAAAAATAACATACTTGTCAAAGTACTTGTTGTTGATGTAGTTGTGGTTGTTCTAACAGTTGAACTGGTACCAGTTCCAGTATAAGGTGTTGTCGAACTAGGAACAGTAATACCAGTTGTCGTTATTGATGGATTAGCAGTTGTTGTTGATACAGCCTGTGTTGTTACACTTGGAATAATGGTTGTGGTACTTGATGTTGACATGCCAGTGATGTTACTAAATGCAGGTGCATTGAATACCGAGAATGGCCAGAATGTCGGGTCGATAATAGGTTTTGATTGTGGACCACAAAATTCAGTTCCGGTTGCAACACCACTATTATCAAACGTGATTTCATGCATGCAATCAATTATCGAACAATTATTCACTTACTTATCAAATAGAATATAATAACTTTGACCCTATGATCAAAGAATAAAAAGATTGGTAAAAGTATGAAAAATAACTTACTGGTATCCATGAGTAATGAGTGAAAAAGATAAGAGTAAAATTGGAATAGATGACATTTGTTGTATCAGTACTAACATCAATGGCATAGACTTGTGTATTATTTGACGCCAAATAGAAACGAATATATGATGTGGCGGTTGGTCGATTGACAGCTTTCGTACATTGTACACGCCAATTTGACTGATTCGCTGTGACTAGACCTACAGGAGACTAGAAAAAGAACAACATTGATATTTGAAATGGTCTTATTATTGTCGTACCATAGTTCCATTAACATAACTCGTATAGATCAGTTCAGGTGCTGTGACAGCCACCAAATAAGTGACACATTGTGTATTACCTTGTTGACCTAAACTATCGATCGGTGTGTAACAAACAAGATTCGAACCCCAAGCAGATGCTGGTGGTGTCCATGTCATTGTCATTCGATACTCCAATGGATTAGTGCTTGATTGTGTGATTGCACTACGAATCATGCCAGGTGGTGATGATGTAAGAACATCAGTCAGTGTGATGCCAGAACATCCAACAGTAAATATGGCTGTCTCAGCAACACTTTGATTAATATCAACACCGACACATGCTCCTGGTGGACGAGCGCCAACATATTCAGGTCCTACAATCGTATATGGTGGTGAAAATTTCTAGCAAGATGAAATAATACTCTACCAACGGTGCAACTACTGGACACAGTATAAACTTGAACGAGAAACTGTAGAGGAACCACAGACCTATCGAGAGGATGAGAGTGAATCAAATAAAGAGAATTTAATGTACATACATAGGTGTTGTTTGCCAACTAAATTCATAGTCCTCCATCATCAAACTAACAGCCCAAAAGCCAACGCTTGTTGTTGTATAGGACACTGGACATAAAGATTTTAAAAAAATCTGAAAATAATTCTTTCGATGATCACTCACTTCTGCATGCAGTATTATTAAGAGTTGCTCCTGGAAATGTATTGCAAATACCAGCACATTCATCAGCAATAACATTATTGGGAACTCGAGCTGTTGCGCTGGCCCATCGACATCGAACGGTATCGCCATCTGTATCAGCAGTCGGGATAAGCCATGTATACGAAAAGCCTAATCGTAATAATTTAACAGGGACCATGGCTGATGTTGGAGCAGTATTATAGTGTCCATCGGTTCGCATATTTGTACTAAAATAAGAGATTCACCCTCATGCGTATACAAGTCTATCGATTTTGTCTTACTTAATTTGTGTCGTAACAGCCCAATAACCACCACCATTTCGTAATGAGATCCATGCATTACCCGTAAATTGTAGAGCAATTATTATATTTGGTGGTAGATTTAAAATGGTTGTTTTTTGACCAGCACTTGTATCTTGTGGTGCACTAAAATCTGTACATGGTACCGCAGCACTCACAGGACAACCTAAACTTCCACATTGATTACCGATACAGCATACACTACCAGCTCCAATATTACCGCCATTATTGACTGTTGTTTGATCACAAAAATAAGTAGTACGACGCCATGCATGTCGTTGAGTAAAAGAAACCTGAACTGGATTCTGATTTGGAACTTGAGGACTCACCTAAACAAATATTTTTCGCTATAATAGTTCTCCTACAATTCAATGAACGTACAGGTTTCCATGTAAATGTCCCACCACGATAATGTGATGCATCAATGACACGAAGAATCCAAAAGAAGAAAAAAACTTCTACTGCGTACATTTTTATTGTACAGCAAAGAAATAAACAGTAGCGAAACGGAGTGTACAACTTTTATACATGAAAAATTAATGGACTTTGGAAGAGAAGAGAGAAACTTTTGAGAGTAGCATCGTTTCTGTCTAGCTACCTTCAAAATATGGGCGTAACTTGTGAAACTGGATGATTTTAAAACAAACTGTGTAAACTTAATACAGTACGAATAAAAACAAAAAGTAAACAGACATCATTTGTATTGTATTTCAATTGAGCAGAAAAGCACTTCAATTTCATCTAGAATACATCAGTTAAAAAACTTTATGTGAGAAAAAAAAAAAGAAATTTACGTACAAAAAAATGGAGTAACGACTTTGTTTCATTGGTCAGTTTCCATTATCGCGATAAATCAGGTAGACTCGGTGGTTTTAAAAGTGCTGCAGCCATTTTCGCAAATACTACTCCATAGACAATTGAACTAGTAACTCCGACTCCCACAGTTGAGACGAAAGTGCCGATCAATACTGGTTGTTCGCATTGTCGAATTAATTCACTTGGATCAACCTGTTGTACTGCTGGAAGAGTAGTTGTTACTGATGTTGTAGTAGTTGTTGTTGTAGCTATACAATCAAACACCAAAGACGAAATTCTTTTCAATCATAGAAATAAAATTTACTTGTAGCCGAGCTAGTTGTTGACGTAGTTGTTGTTGTTCTCACTGTTGAACTGGTGCCCGTTCCAGTATATGGTGTTGTCGAACTAGGAACAGTAATACCAGTGGTTGTGACTGATGGATTCGCTGTTGTTGTTGATACAGCTGCTGTTGTTACATTTGGAATAATGGTTGTGGTACTTGATGTTGACATGCCAGTGATGTTACTAAATGCAGGTGCATTGAATACCGAGAATGGCCAGAATGTCGGGTCGATAATAGGTTTTGATTGTGGACCACAAAATTCAGTTCCTGTTGCAACACCACTATTATCAAACGTGATTTCATGCATGCAATCAATTATCGAACAATTATTCACTTACTTATCAAATAGAATATAATAACTTTGACCCTAATCAAAAAAAAAGAGAAACATAGACACGACTATAAGGCCTAACTTACTGGTGTCCATGAGTAATGAGTGAAAAAGATAAGAGTAAAATTGGAATAGATGACATTTGTTGTATCAGTACTAGCATCAATGGCATAGACTTGTGTATTATTTGATGCTAAATAGAAACGAATATATGATGTTGCCGATGGTCGATTGACAGCTTTCGTACATTGAACACGCCAATTTGACTGATTCAATGTAACTAGACCTACAGGAGACTAGAAAAAAAATAACGATGAAATAAACAAAAAAAATGATCATAATATTCTCGTACCATGGTTCCATTAACATAACTAGTGTAGATTAGTTCGGGCCCATTGACTCCAACAAGATAAGTGACACATTGTGTGTTACCTTGTTGACCTAAACTATCGATCGGTGTGTAACAAACAAGATTCGAACCCCAAGCAGTTGAAGGTGGTGTCCATGTCATTGTCATTTGATATTCCAACGAATTACTGCTTGATTGTGTGATTGTACCACGGACCATACCATTTGGTGATGTTGTAAGAACATCAGTCAGTGTGATGCCAGAACATCCAACAGTAAAAATAGCTGTTTCAACAACAGTTTGATTAATATCAACACCAACACATGCCCCTGATGGACGAGTACCAGTATATTCAGGTCCTATATTGATATGTGATAGTAAAAATTTCTAGTAATATGAAATAAGACTCTACCAACGGTGCATGTACTATTTATAGTATAAACTTGAACAAGAAATTGTAGTGGGACCACAGACCTATCAAGATGATAAAAGTGAAGAAGACAAAGAGTACTAGATGTACGTACAGAGGTGTTGTTTGCCAACTAAATTCATAATCTTCCATCATTAAGCTGACAGCCCAAAAGCCAACGCTTGTTGTTGTATAGGACACTAAAAATAAAGATTAAAAGAAACTAAAAAATAATGTTTTCGACGATCACTCACTCTTGCATGCGGTATTATTAAGAGTTGCACCGGGAAATGTATTGCAAATACCACTACATTCATCAGCAATAACGTTAGTCGGAACTCGAGCTGTTGCATTAGCCCATCGACATCGTACTGTATCACCATCGGTATCAGCAGTCGGGATAAGCCAAGTATAAGAGTAACCTAGTCGTAATAATTTAACAGGTACCATAGCCGATGTTGGAGCAGTATTATAATGTCCATCTGATCGCATATTTGTACTAGAATAAAATAGTTATAGTTCTGCGCAGACTAGGTTTGCTCAGTGAGTTTTACTTGATTTGTGTCGTAACAGCCCAATTTCCACCACCACTTTGTAATGTAACCCATGCTGAACCAGTAAATTGTAGAGCGATCTGTACATTTGCTGTAATATTAATAATACTAGTCAATTGACCCGAGCTAACATCTTGTGAAACACTAAAATCCGTGCATGGTACGGCAGCACTCACAGGACAACCTAAACTTCCACATTGACTACCGACACAGCATACACTTCCGGTTCCAATTGTACCACCGCTATTAATCGTTGTTTGATCACAATAATAAGAACCACGGCGCCATGCATGTCGTTGAGTGAATGAAATTGGTACTGGATTTTGATTCGATACCGTAGGGTAAACCTAGAAATACACAGTCTTTTTGTTAGAAAGTTGATCATTTAATCAACGAACTGGTTTCCATGTAAATGAACCACCACGATAATGACTTGCTTCAGCGATCATGAGAAAATAACATAGGACTATGGTTAGACACAACATTGTCGGATTTACAATGCAGCAATTTTGAAATTATTCCTTAGAAATGG
>Ga0209915_1001511_pt1 | contig 32281 bp, 29 predicted proteins | sample ThiBiot_750_plan_FD_183952 | JGI IMG/M metagenome (GOLD analysis project Ga0209915, IMG submission 183952) | Wastewater bioreactor microbial communities from Cape Town, South Africa - Thiocy_cont_750_plan (SPAdes) | ecosystem: Engineered > Bioreactor > Thiocyanate-remediating > Anaerobic-Aerobic... | reverse complement strand
TCGTCGTCGTCAACATTACCGTCACAATTTGATAATCGTGATATCGATCCACGTGATCCAATATTTATTTGGAATTTTGTCTTCTTTCCTGATGCATCCATAAGTCCATTTGTTAAACGTGGAGATATCAAAGGTCTACTCGAACGTCGAGTTTCACTCTATTCACGATAGAAAATTTATCCTTTTTTTCTTTCTATTTTCGATATAATTAACTGCTGGTCAGTGAAATAATTTCTCTCCTATTCTCTTCGTATGTATTTATTCACTAAAAACAAAAACTGAATCCTCAAATCTATTCGTTATTTTTCTATTTCTCTCTTCGATTGAAGTCTTTATGTGTATATGTGCAGATCCAATGTGTCCTGCATCGCTCCTTTCATTATGATTACTTTCTTTTCATAATACACTCAATATTGAGTTTGCTCTGTATTCATCCGCCGCCGTTCTGTCAGAAAAAAAAACTTCCTTAAATTATTCATTTATACAAAAAATTCTTTCTTCATCGTATTTTTTTCTTCTTTAAAAAAAATTACCCCAAAAAAAAATGATGACCTATTTTCTTTATTAATATTTCTCTGTCTTATTCTTTTGTCTTCGACTTTTTTTTTCATAAATGAATTTTTCTTTTTCTCTTCAATTTCTCTTTATTTTTCTTTTATGTACAATCGTGTGTATGTCTGATATGAAGTTCTGTCAAGAAGAAAGAAAACTCTAGTCAATCTGTTAATGTGTGTATCCTACACCGTATATGAGTCTTTCAATTCAATAATAAATCAGAAATCTAGAAAAAGTAGACATTAAAAAAAAATGATAATATATCATTCGAAGGCAATAAATAAATCAACATCTATGGATGAGCATATTTTGTTTCTTTGCTAAGAATCAAAAAGAAAGCTACGAGTGATTTATGTTTGTTGAATTTTGAATTCTCTCCCAACATGTTCGATAGATATATATGATTAAGTATACGAATAATCATGCATATTGAACATTTTTCATATGATTGATGGGTCGATTTTTTTAACTTTTTCACCTGTCATAGCATTGCAATGACATATAACAAATGGTTACTTTATGTAATATTAGATGTTTTATATCTCATATGATGATCATCGTCATCATCATTATTATTTCGAGATAGTTGTCTCTCTCTCTCTCTTTTCTTTTTGTCAGATATATTTATTTTCAAAAAGAATTTTCGATGTTGTTGATGTTCATTGATTATATGATGAAGAAAAAGCCGAGTTTTTGACTGACTTGATTGAATAGAGTCTGCATTGACTTGACAAGTAAGCGAGCAAAACGAGACAGAAGAAGAAAGAGAAATAGAGAACAAGAAATCGCAACGCGATCTGTCAACATCAATCAAGCCTTGTTGTCATCTACTTGAGCTTAGAGAGAATAGACAAGCGAACCAAAGTTAGATCGCTAGTTGCCCGATCATTTATATTTGAAAAGGAGGGAATAGGCTCATATAATTTGACATTTATCGTTCTGCTTAACATATACAAAAATTCTCACTTGTTGTGATCGATCTTATTCTCTCATTTTCCTTTTTTTCTTCTTCTCTCTTCGTCTTCATTCTTTTATGCTTGACATTACTGCCCCTATTGGTGTCAACTGAGCAATAGAGCGATGGCACTTTAATGTTTGTAGGCATGTTGTGTCTGATTTATTGCCTCTGAATTGTAATGATGGCTCATAAATCAAAAAAGAAAAAGAAAAATTCTCTCTTCTCTTCTCTTTCGTCGTCCAGTTTGATTTGTGCTGTTTGTTTCATTCATTCGTACTCGTTTTGGAAAAGCCATCTTTCTTGTTGTCATCGCGCGTTGGTGTTCGATTCGTGAAAATTGACGCCAACATCGAATTCTCTTGATCATTCATCATATCTCTACTACATATGTATGTGCCTACGTGCACCAGTCACATATAATTGCCCATTCATTCAGTTTATATTGACGAGATTTCGAGAAAAATATCTTGATATCTAATAGATGATGAAGTATCCTTGTCATTCAAACGCAAATGATCTGTATGCGTGATGAAATCGAAAGAGGGTAGGAACAAGAGAGAGAGAGAGAGAGAACGTGTGTGTGAAAAGCCAGACTAAGAACAATGTGATGATACGCTTGAGATGAGCTTTATCTTTTTTGAGTATGTGTGTGTGTGTGTTGCTGTAATCGATTGTCAAATATGTATAATGTTTAGAGAGATGAAGAGCGAAACAGACAGTGACAATTGATCCAACAAGAGTATAGATAATGTCATCAAACGATCAATCTTCGAATGGTATATATCATATAAATTTATATACAAGTATTTGATTATTGACGTTTATTTTCTCCATTTCTTTCTTTTCGTCGTTTTTCTTAATGATGTCGATGACGGAAGTCACACACACACACACACACACACACGCAGATATAGATATATAAAGAGAGAAAGAGAAAGAAAGACATGATAATACCAATGAAAAGACATTACAACCAGCTAAGTATTTAGTTCTTTGACAGTTAGAAAGATGGATGCTGATCGTGGTTGTCATCCAGAACTGTTGCTGTTGTTGAAACGAGTGATGTGTGCACTGTGCGACACATCAGGCTCGTTTATCTTCATCAACATTTCTAACAGGACAGGCAACTAACCTGTCAGTATCTTCAGTCGTTGTCGGATCTCACTCAAACACATCATTCTATTACTTTCACTAACTAATGATGTGCTGTTTGCTCGTCAGAATCGATGGAGAAAGAAAAAAGCTTGAGAAAGAAAACTACTAGCACACACACACACGCACTACTCGTCATCGAATCAATCCATCAAACAGTCACCTCATTTTCCTCCTTCCCCTCCTCTCTATTTCTTTTCCTTCTTTCTTCTTCTTCGTTTTCAGTTTTTAGTATCCTTGTCTAACTTCATTTGTCTTAGAAATAATCATAATAACTAGTCCTCTATTCGTCTCAAACGACATACATTTGATTTAATACAATAGATTCGTTTTTATATATTTATTTCGACATTTATCCATGTAGCTCAAAGTCATTTCGTTTGATGTCTCTTTCTCCTATTTTTTTTCTCTTTATTTTAACTATTCACATGAAACAAATAGCAATTAGTTTGCTGTATAGTTACTAACCCATCACCATCACTATTTCCGATGATTGACACTTGATTGACATTTCAAGTTAATCAAAGTGACGTCCAAGTCGTCATTCATTGTTTCTTTATTCTTCGGTTCTCGTTCTCATTTTTTTTCTTTTTCTTCTTTTCCATCTTCGTTTTTTTCCTTTATCGATAATTTCCATTTTTTTTTGTTTTATTGTTCACATTCATATGTTCAATTGTATCCATGTCCAAGAGAGAGAGAGAGAGAGAACCATCGATCATTAAATGACTTTTTTTTTAAAGATTGATAGACACTTCAACTTTTCTCTTTCTCTTATATCAGATTAAACATCGAATATATAGATTTGTCTATTCCTATCAATCAAAAAAAAAATATATGCATACATGCAGTATTCGGTAAGTATTTCTTTTGTTCTTTCTCTCTCGCGCGCGCATTCTTTTTTTGCCGACATCGATTCATCCATCACTCATTCACACGAATGATTTCTAAACATAGAGAGAAAGAGAAGGTCTCATTTTTTTTATTGCTCAATTCATTTTCTCTTTTTCTTATTTCACTTGTTCATTCATTCATTGGCTTTTTTTTTGTAATTCTAGAATGACTGATAGTAGCAGTGCACCAATCGATTTAAGTATCAAACGAAAACGAGACGATACTGAAGAGCTCAAATCAACGATAGTCAAGAAAAAATCTCGACAAAATCATGAACCTGAAATTCCACTTGATCTATCCGTTAAATCTCAAGATCAACATTCAAAAAATTCTTCATCCTCTTCTTCGTCAACAACAACAACAGCAGCAGCAGCATCAGGAATCCCACCGTTCTATGATCCCACCGGTCTTCTCTTTAATTCCTCAGCTTTACTCTACGATATCTTTCTTGCTAATTTAAATACATATTATCAGCAGCAGCAGCAACAACAACAACAACAACAACAACAACAACAGCATCATCATCATCATCATCAATCATCATCTCGAATAAAGATTGATTTACCCAGTTCAACAGCAAAATCAACAAAACAACAACAACAACAACAACAACAATTACATTCATCTCGTCTTATCAAAGATAATTCAACAAGTAGTAAACAAGATTCCTATGCTTGTTCATGTGGTGAAAAATATTCCAATGTAGCTCAACTTGCCAGTCACTTGAAAATTACCAATCATAGTGCACAATTATCATCGACACACGATGAAGTTGCTAAGCTAGTTCGCGGACAAGATATTTGGCTTTCACGTGATACTAATCCTGCGAATCAAATTTTAAAATGTCTTCGTTGTTCATTATCATTCGAAACTCTGCCTGATCTAACTGCACATATGATGAAAACCAATCATTTCACTCAACTTTTACCATCAGGTTCGTCTTCGAATTCTTCATCATCAACATCAACATCAACGTCGTCTCATCATTCCACATCGACTAAACAACAAATATCTCCAACGAAATTTCTCTCTCCCCCATCACTCATTCGTTCGACATGTCTCATTTGTTCGCAACAATTCGCACGTGAACTCGATCTTGTCGATCATATTCAACATTATCATAAAATACGTTTTAATTGTACAACATGTGGAATGTATTTTGAAAATGAAAATCTTTATAAAGAACATATTCTCAAAGAAATGCACCATCGAAATGGTAAAGCCAATCGAAATCGAGATTATTTTTTTAATCAATGTAAAACCATACAGAAACGAATCGTACCTCCAAAGTAAAACACAACGAACATAAAAACAATTTGAAATTCGTTTCATATATCGATTTAGATCGGACAAAGTGAAAAATCAAATATCAATTGATAAAGAAATCGAACAGATTCTTACGGAACTCGTCGATCAAATAATTAAAAATGAAAATGAAAATAAATCATCATCGACGACAAATGCACTTTCACTTCTACAAAATTTTGTCACTAAACAAACACCAACAATAATAAATCATCGACAATCGGATTTGAATAATAATTACGATGATGAAAATAGCAATCTATCATCATCAACAACAACAACAACAACAGACAAATCACCATCGAATCATCATTTTCATCGGGAACATTTAGTTACAAATGATTTGTCAACGAAATCCAGTGATGAAAATCCGTTATTATCATTAGAAAAAATGCTTTCACATCCAACAACAACAACAACGACGACGACGACTTCGACGGCACAATCATTATCATCAACAATTCATAATAATGGAACAATGATAAATCTATCAAATAATTCAATAATGACAATCAAGAAGAAAAAATTTGATAAATATCGATTATTTGCCGAAAAAATGATTCGATCTACTTTGTCATAATTTGTCTTGTTTCTCATTTCTTCTTTTCTTCTTCTATCTTTTGCTTTATTAAAAAATTAAATTAGACATTGACTATTATTTTGACAAATTCGAAAGTCTAACGAGGCAATTTTTGTTGACGGAATATTTGTCGTTGAGATATCATTCGATAGGGAGATGATTGTTTGGAATGAAATCGGTCGGATGAATGAGTTTTACAAACGAAAATATTCTGAGGAAAAACGTGATTAGGACGAGAATGTGTTGGTGATGGTAGTTGAAATCGAGGACATGTTATTGAATTTTGTGGTTTCATGACATTCTCGATAATTAAATGAAATGAAGAAGGAATAGAAATTAAAAATGATAACTTACAGAAAGATTGGTATCGAGTTTGATTGTTGACTCGATGTTTTTTATTTTTTTTACAAGATTTTTCTTTGAAATTTTGACAGTTTTTTCAATAATTGGATTATAAAAAACACCTTGACTAGTTGAATATGTCCAATTTGGTATAATAATTTCGTCGTATTGATGTTCATGTTTCAATTTCATACTTGATTCCATGGATATTTCTGATTTATCTATTTTACTCATACGATCTACGGTTAAAAATGACTCGTTCAATGTTCGATTTGTTTTCAATCGATGCATTGATAAACATTTCCAACCTTTACTATGACATAAATAATTTCTATAGAAAATTATCTCATCGTTTCGTCGAATATTACCGCAGATAAATCAGTAGTAATTTTTCAATAAGAAACTTTTCAGCATCATTGAATAAATTCAAATAGATCAATGATGAAAATATTCGTGGTGAATTCAATCGATTATTTATCGTTGGTATTGTTTCAATTGGGATGTTTGTCTAAAGAAAATTCTCAATTCTTTCTCAGTCTTTCAAATCTTATGCCTTAGCTATCGCGTCCGATGTTGCCATATAACGTTCGTAGATATAATTTGCTTTTAATCTTGCTAATTGAAATTCTCTATCTTGCCAAACGAAACCAACTGATACAAAACTATTAAAAACTTCATGATAACTTTAGGAAAAAAATGAGTGAAAAATATTGATTTTCTTCTTGTATAATATAAAAGTTTGCTGACGAACCGTTTGACATCATCGAGAAATGCGAGATCTTCTTGAACTTTTCTTGTTTCATAGGTTTTCAATTCATCAGATTCGATTTCATCGATATTCATACGAACGAGCATATCGATGAAACGAAGACGAACGATAGAGATTTTCATGAGACGAAAAAATCGAATTATACGTTTGTTTAATCGACGCCATTTCTCTAATTTATTTTCATTGGAATGAATACTCGTTGTCACCGATGATAAGTCTCGTTCAATACTAATCGATAGTGATTGCTGCATTCGAAGAGACAAAAAATGCGCAAAAAAACTCACAATTTCATTGTTGTTGTTGTTTTTTATTTAAAATCAAAGAAGCATTTTCTTTCTTTTTTTCTTGAAGCTTTTAATGATAACAAAAGAAAAAAGGATTGCTTATATTATAAAAAAAAGACAATGGTTATGAAAGAAGTTTTGTAAAGGAATTAGAGCTAGACTGAACTTTGTTTTGTTGTGTTTGTTTATTTATTTATTTATTGATAACGTTCAACAAGCATTGCGTGACCCTATGTGAAACGAGAGAGAAAAAACTAAAATATATCGAGTTTGATGTTCTTCTTACTTGACCACCAGCTGCACAAGCAGCGACTAAAGCTAAACGTTTATTTTCTTTGATTAGACGATTAGCAGCTGTTGTGACAAGTCGAACACCAGTAGCGCCAAAGGGATGACCAAGACTCAATGAACCTCCCCATGTGTTGAATTTTTCAAGAGGAATTTCACCGACCTGAAAATAAAATCGATAAATTCGATTATTATCTTAGATGAGTTACTTTTGATGAACGATTAAGATAGGTTTTAGCGAAATAGTCAGAATTCAATGCCGTTAAATTGGCTAAGATTTGGCCCTAGAACGTATTGAATCGTATTACAATCATTTCATTTTCAAAATGAATCACATACTGCAAAAGCTTCATGAAATTCGAAAACATCGATATCATTCAAAGTTAAACCACTTTGTTCAAGTAATTGAGCTGTTGCATATGTTGGTCTAAGCGAAATCAATTATCAATAGATTGTTTTCAATCAAAAATTCGAAATTTACCCAAGTAAAAGTTGATCCTTTGGATCTTGTGATGTGAAAACATATCGTCTATATGAGCATAAAATTAACAGTTCAAAAACAAGACAGAAATTTACCGAAGATAAGCTTTTGGTTTTAATCCAAGTTCTTTAGCTTTTTCAACTGATGTAACTAAACCAGCTGATGCACCATCAGTAAGAAACGACGAATTAGCCGCAGTAACTGTTCCATGCGGTTTAATGAAGGCTGGTTTTAATTTACTCATTTGTTCTAATGTTGATACACGAATACCATTGTCACGACTGACAATATCACTGGCACCAGGAATATGCATTGGAACAATATCATCAAGATTGCCTTGTTCAGCTGCTTGTTGAGCTAATTTATGTGAACGTTGAGCATATTCATCTTGTTGTTGACGTGTGACATTGAATGCCGCAGCTAAACGATCCGATGATTGACCCATAATTTCGCCAGTAGAAAACTCAGCAATGGCTGGAGCCTAGATTTGGTTTTTTTTTGTGTGTGATCATAATTCATTATTTTTTTTCGGAAGATAAACTTACTTCAGGTGTAAAATTTTTCAATGATAACATTTTAGCAATGAGACCAAGACGTTGAGGAGCTGATTTAGCACGATTTAAATTTAACATTAATTTTCTCATCGATCGTGGATAACGAATAGGTACATCAGACATGAAATCGACACCGCCGGCAATGACACTATTATTTTGACCTGTAGCAATGTTATTTGCGGCTAAAATAGAACAAAAGGTACGTGTCAAGAGAAATTTTTCTCAGTTCGTGCATACCTGTAGCAAGAGCAACATTTGATGATATACAAGCCATAGTAACTGTATGGCCGGGAATATTTTGTGGAAATCCAGCGCTCAATAATGACTATTGAATAAGAAATACATATGAAATTTCTATGAAAATATTTGATTTACTTCACGAGCAATGTTTGATGTTTTAACTTCCTGAATAACTGTGCCCATGATACAATATTCTGGTGTAGATTTACTGATATTTGTTCGTTTAACAAGACCACTAAATAAAGAAAATCATCGAATTTTCAATTCAATATAATTAGATAAAAAAAAAGACTTACAGAAGAGCATGTCGAGCTAAATTATAACCCATTAAATCTTTATATGAAGTAAAACTTTGTAAAAATGGTGTTCGAACACCATCGATGAATACAACATCTCGGCCAAGTCCTTTAATGGATTCTACAAGAGCATTTTTTTGTTGTCTTTCTCTTATTTATCTATTCTTTTGATCAAAGATTTACTTGTACCACTGGCAGTTGTTGCCAATGAACGAACAATAAGTGTGTTATTCGCACGTAAATGAATTAAACCTAGATCATTTAGATTTTAATAGTAAAAATCAACCATCGATAAATGCAGTTCATTTACCTTGTTGAAATGAACAACGAAGAGCCATGAGTAAATTTCTTTTTTTTTCTGTTATTATCTAGATGAACAAAAGAAAATTGTACAACACCAAACTATAAATCGAACTTTAAACTTTAACGATGTGATTCATTACTATATTATTGTTGGTTAAAAGAGAACAGCCAATACTAAACAACTTATACTGTCATACTTGCTTTACTACTAGTCGTAGGTGTATAGTCCACTAGAGGGCATAAATATAGTTTTTCATAGGACTTAATCTGAGATTATGAATTTTATTTTTCATACAAGAGAGAGAGAGAAAGGGAGAAACCTGTCGGAAATAAAATGCAATTAAGATTATTGAAGACATAGAAAAACAGAATGCAGGTGATAGAATCACAAATATCTCTGTTGAACATAATCGAACATATAGTTATATAATTACAAAAGATTGTTTGCTTATATGCATAGAATAGATTATATCTGGAAGATAACAAACCAAATAAATTCAAGGTAATCTTTATATCAATTACTACAGTTAAACATTCTTTTCTCTTTCATTATATTATATGTTAATGTATACTGAACAAAAAACCAAATCTATTTTTATAGCTCTTTATATTCTATAGAGACCTGTAAGAGATAAATGAATGTTATATGTTGGTGAGGCATCTCAGTTGTAATTGATAATATAACTAATGGATTTCCTTTCTGACTTCGATTCCAAATTAGCAGACATTGAGTTCATCGTTTCCTTTCATCTTGTCATATCCATTGAAACGCATAAAAACTAATAATCATCGTATGTCAAATGGATCTAAGCGTAGGATCGATTGAAGATCGATTAATATATTAATTTAACATTGTAATAACGATATTGATCTGGTCAATGCCAAAATGATGTCGTATTTTTTTGTAATAAAACTCGATTAAATATGAATTTTTTCTGCTTTGTCCTCTCTTCGATCTTGTTAGGTAATTATACGAAGACATCTGCTAAAGTTAACCTCTTTCAATTGTTATATTGTTTCATTAGCAAACAAACGTTCTATGTCAACAATTGGGATTAGACTCTTTTCTTAACAACGAGACATGAAATATATTCTGCTGATTTTGTTTATTACATACGCATAGCACATCTTGCGTTCAATATATATATATATATATTTAGATTGCATGATTATTGCATAATACATCCATTTTCTTTCTTTTTTTTTCATTGCATTACAAAAAAAACTCCATGAGAAACGCGCGTGCGGGTGTACAAGTATCTGTACCCCCCAAAGGCCAATAATGCCATTGCAGCGGACAGCAATTGTTCATTGAAGTACACACTGCAGACATCGAGCCTTCTTCTTTTTTTTTACAATCAATTAAAAATCCATAACTTAATGTCAAATAAAACGTAAATAAATACTGTATGTATACTGTCTATACACATTTGTGTATGTTCTTTACTGAATTTGTAAATATTAATGCTTGAAAGCGTATTAAAAGTCACGTTCACACTTGTATAAAGAATACATATGAAGGCTGAATGTCTAATGAACTTAGTGACATGCAATAATGATTCAAGAGACAAAGTTTTTTTTCTTTCTTTTTCATTTTCTTTGTTATAAACGAGTGTTGTTTCTTCTCATCATTAATAGATTTATGCTCATAAGTGCTCAGAATAGAAGAAAAAAAGAATGTCCTTCTGAATACATCTGTTTACTGGTCTATTGCGTGTTCTTAGTACTAATGGAACTTTATTGTAGGCTGAGTGTCGGTCAGAAAAAAGGAATTTACAGTACATTTGACCAATCGAGAATGAGAAGAACATTGATGAACAACAGTCTTCATATTCTTTTTTCTTCTTTTCTTCGTTTTTTTTCGCCTTCTCCACTTTTTTTCTTCTTCTTTTGACGTATGAAAAGGAGAATATAAGAGAGGAGAAAATCCTGTCGTAGTTCGTCGTTGTCGACGACGTTGTTGTGTATATATATATGTGCATATGGTAGATGAACGAGAGTTAAAGAGAAGAGAGAAAAAAAGATGCATAGAGAAGACGAAGAAGAAGAAGAAGAATTAATAGTAGTAGTAAAGAGAAAGATCGACTGACGTGTGCATAGAGAGAACATCGTCCCTCATCTATTGCTTTTCTGCCGACAACAAATAAAACGAACAAGCTGCGGTTTACATTTAGATATAGTTTCAAATAGGAAGAAAAAATCCAAAAAGAAAGATAGTGAATAGTAATAACAAATACAATCATAATTACTATTCGATTTTTATTGATTATGACATCGTCGTCAATTATTCTATATTAACTGATTTATTGAACAAGACAAGCATGTCGCAATAATATCAAATCTAATCCATAAAAGTGAAAATAGATTACAATCATTATTTCCTGTTACAATTTACTGAACATACACACGCAGATCGAATCATGATCTGTGAAATTTAGATCGAATTGATTAATTGAAGACGAAAAAATGAATGTTATTGAAACTGCCGAAAAAGAATGTGCCGTACTTGGCTCATTATTTCAAGGAATTGTCAATGAAATGAAGGTTAGTGTCCATAAATCAAGAATTTTCGAGACTGATTTAATAGATAAGAACGAACGAGAAAGAAAATCACATCTCCTCAATTGAAGACACCGAAGTAATTCGAGACCTTCAAATGCCAAGGACTTCATCATCATCTTCGATTGCTACTGTGCGCGTCTTAAGTTGAAACGATTTCTCGTTTGCTTTTAAGTCCTTATGCAAACAACTAAATTGATTATTGTCAAATTTTCATAAGAAAAAAAGGGCATAGACTGATCGTATTACTTTTTTTAACAATTTGACTTTCTTTCTTTTCTTTTCACATATTATGACGACCTTCTAATAATCACAAGAAACGAGAGAATTGCACACATCAATCTGAGAAAGTTAATAATTCTCTATTTGTGTTACTATTTTTAGAATAGTTCAACATTATGGGAAGATTTAGCATCGAAAGCAAACAAGATGCATATTCAACTAAAGTAAGTCTAAACACATTATAATTGTGTTTCATCAACCTTGAAAATTACGTTCAATTACTGCAGTTTGAAAAATAGGAGAAGCATATATATATATATATGCACGAGACACTCATTGTGTTCGCTTGATCGAAACAACAGGAAAAGCATTTGACAGGAATGCCATTGCCAAAAGAACAGAAGACTAAGCTAACTTTCCTTTCTCTCTCGTTTTTTTTTCATCGATTATATACGATGCCTTTTGTTATATCTATATATATACACGTAGATATATTTCTTCGCTGATGAGTGCCATCGATAATTGAATGATATATATACACGCAATCGGGATAATACTTGATGAACAGAGTCTGTCATGAAAGAAGATGATGAGATCAATTCATATCTCAGCTGTCACAATATTTTCTTTGCAAGCAATTAGCACTTGAACGACTGCTGATAGTTAATAATACAAAAACTACTACTACTAGACAAGACAATAGAAAGTATGAGAAAAAGAAAAGAAAAGAAAATAAATTGAACTGAACTGAACCCATTCGGTCATTGCACTATTTGAAACATTTACCTTTGAGCTTAGTTGACACACTCGATAAGTGAACGTGACCAGGTGAGAATGGTCATTTTGACATTTAAACAGCAATTTCTTCTTTTCGTTTTCACTTTTCTTGTTCGATTTGTTTTATTATTGATATGTGTACATACGCACATTCGAGTCATAATTATTATACGGCGTTCTCTTTTTTTTCGTCGTCTCTAACAATTGATGATCCGATGACAGTGACTTGATCAATCACGTACATATTCGCACATTTACTATTCATTCATCATTAAAATCAAATTATCTTCTTCTTTTCTCCTTTGTTTAGAACAACAATCATATCGTTTAGTTTATTTCTTGATGCCTTTCAACGTATTGCCGATCTAGCAACGAATACAAAAGGTGGCACACGAGATATTGGCACAGCATTGACACGTTTAATTCTACGTCATAAATCGATTGAACAAAAATTGAAAACATTTACAACAGCTCTTGTTGATACATTTATTCAACCATTAAACGAATGTATTGAAGAATGGAAAAAGTCTGCCAATACTTTAGATAAAGATCATGCCAAAGGTCTCAAAGGTATACATACTAATGACTTTTTCTTTTGCCTTTTTCTTGTATCTTCATTACTCACGTCTATTGCCGGAATAATATTTAGATTACAAGAAATTACGTAATGAACTACGTCGGAAAGCAACTGAAACGATAAAGTTACAGAAAAAATGTCGAAAATGTATGTTGATAAATGTTGACTTTGCTTCTTTTTTTTTAAAAAATTTCTATTGATTTTCTTGTTCTTAGTACCTAAACATGATAATCTACATAATAAACTCAATTCAGCTATCCAAGAAGTATCGAATTACTATGGAATGTTAGAAGAACGTGAAAAACAATCATTACGATCAGCAATGATCGAAGAACGTAGTCGATTTTGTACATTATTTACATTATTAAAACCTGTTATGGTAAATAGAATTGAAGTTCATTCAATTATGTCTCAGTAGAAAACGGAAGAAATGTGTTTAAAAATAAATAAAAAAAAAACGGTCTTGAGGCAATTTCCTTTCGGATATCTTGCGAATTTTGTTTCCTTTTTAACTGATTTCCGTTGGAATCAAAGAAAAATATTTTCGAAATTAATTCTAATTGTTTGTATTTTGTCTATTTTAGGAACTGGAAATTTCACTTGCAACTGAAATGAGTCATATTGAAGATCTTGTGCAAAATCTAGCCAAACAAACGGCTGATCCGCATTGTTTACCCGCTGCGAGTGAACAAGTTATTAAAGATATTAAAGGAATCGATTATAGTACAATTGTTGCATTTAAAGTAAAAGAAAAGAGACAAAGAATTTCATAATGAATTCTTGTAAATTAAATTTAGACACCGCCCTCATCACCAGGATCATTAAGTTCACGAAAATCGAGTATTTGTTCGATTAATAGCATTAGTAGTTCATCATCGAGTTCAACAAATAATTCACGTAGTTCAAGTCATCAAAAGATATCTAATCAACAACAACAACCACAAATACCGATACCGATACCAATTCAGCAGAATCAAACAAATAATAATAATAATAATAATCGATCGTTATCGATTCCTGTAAGAAAATCAAAGTCAATTGTCTGATTATTCGATTGGATTTCATGGATATCTTTTAGTCTGATGTTGCAGTTAGTCGTCTATCCAGTGTTTCATCTCAAGATTCAGGTTTCACATCACAAGAACAGTTTTTTGCTCGGCCACCTTCACCACTTGCTGAAGCAGAAGTAAAACGAAAGCATTTCTTTCTGAAGCAGTGTAAAATTTCCTTAAAATTTTTAGCGTGAAATCGATGGAAGTTCTAGTCCATTGTTAGTAGTCTGTTCGACATTAAATGCTTGGGCTAAACGTCCTGAAATTTCAACCAATGGTAAACATTCAGCAACAGTAACCGGTGCTCCTGAACAAATAAAAAATTCTCGACCAGCCATAACTGCACACACATTCGATCCGCCATCACCGAGTTTATTCGAAAAACCTAATTGGCAAATCTATGAAGAAACAAAAAATCACCGAAAAACAACCATATCCGACGATGGTTTCTACGGAACAATATCTCGTCAACATTCGATTCCATCACGTCGTTGTCGAATACGTGATCTAAGCATTGAACGACGTTCACCTATGCGTGAACAACAACAACATTATCAAACAATGATGACAAATATATCCAATGGACGTATTAAACCGACTCAACCACCAACGGTACCACAAGATTATTATGGTACAATCTCGAATAGAACGAGTTCGGAAGATATTAATCAACGTCTACGAAGTTCGACACTACCAACGGAAGCGATTGTAAAAGACTTATTTAATATTACTTTTTCTAAATTTTCTTTCTTCAAGATTAACGATGCGAGAACAATCGTCTGGCGTGAACGACAGCGTCAAAATTCTACTTCACATTATGGTTCTTACTATGGAAGGCCATCGTATGAATCAGCAGACGAAACACTCGATGAAAGTATGTGAATTTTATCTTTTTACAGAAACAGAAAAAAACTTTTCTTTTCATTTAGTGTACGATTATTTAACAAAAAGTAAATTACGAAAAACAGCATTTTATTCATTAATAAATCATCTTCTCTTGTTCAGGTATTCAATCACCAGCTCCTCCACCACTTCCTCCTCCGAAAGCTGATACTCTTCGTCGTGGTATGTCAATTGCCTTAAATCCAAGTGAAAAACCAGCTCCTCCAATACGTCGTACGCCATCGATGAATACCAATTGTCAACCACCACCACCACAACAACAACAGCCGATACATAATAATTACATCGAATTGCAATCACGTCTTAAAGCTCGTTTAAAACGTGCCGAAGAACTCGCTGATCAATTTACTTTAATTAATTCACAATCAAAAACAACAACAACAACAGCTGTTGTTACGCAATCGAAACCACCGAATACAGTTGAAGATTTTCCACCTCCACCACCGGAATTTCTTGCTGAACATTCAACAAATACTTCATCGACAAACTCAACACATTCATCATTACTCAATGAAATTCAACGAGGATTTAAATTACGCAAAACGGTGACTGTTCAAGATCGATCTGCTCCACGTTTGAAATAAACGCTCATTCCTTATACTCAGGAATTCTATTGTTTTTTTTTATCGTTTTTTATCTGCAGATATGTTCTTATTCGATTAGTACACACAGTCTTGACACACACACAAGCATGAAAATTACAAAAAAACTATTCTATGACATATGTATATATGAGCTTTATTATTATGTATTCAAATTCTTCTTTTTTTCTTGTGCACTTCGTTTTTCCTTTTTTTTCTTCTTTGTTGTTATCCTTGGCGTCTGTTTCTTTGAAAAAATAATGACAAATCAATGAAAAGATCAATGATTTTTTTTTTCTTCGATAAAATGCTCGATAAGAGACAAAATGCCTTTATTTATACTGTTCATATTAATGATTGACAATGTTAAAAATGATTTGGTTAAAATGATAAGTAAAATAGGCAGACGAAAAACAACATAAAAAAAGAGACGAAACGAATACTGAGCATTTTATCTGACAACATTGAGCAGAAAAAAAAGAACTCGATCAGAATATTCATCTCGATAGACTATTTCAAGCGACTGGGTTTTCCGGTACAACACCAGCTCGATTCATTTCCAGAAGTTCTTTCCCAGCCTCAGGATCCGATGTCACTTCTTCCTTGTGAGCATCGTCACGTGCCCATGGTTCAGTTTCAGCACGAGCTAGTAATGAAAAGACTACAGCTGAAATAAGAAATGATGCAGCATATAACATGAAAGCAACTCGCCATTCGGTTGCAGTTTTCTAAATAAACGAACAAACAAATCATTTTCGATTTTAATTCTTTGTTTTTTTTTCTATTTTATCAATACAAACATGTTTAGTGATAATACTTGTCACATATGGTGCGCAAAATCCACCAATACTTGCTACAAAAACACAAACAATTGATATTCAATTCAACAAAGAATATAATCTCTTACAAATTGTGTTACAAATACCAAACACAACTCCTGAATGAACACCACTGTAATCACTAACATTGACCACGTAACCTCCTGACATCATAAGTCCACTAGAAAATAAAATAGTTTCGAATAAAAATGCTACTATATCAATCGATGTCTTACTTCAAAGCAACACCAAGAATCAAAAGAAAAACAGCTAGAAACCGACGTTCACAATCGAGAAACGAAATAAGCAAAAGACATATAGCTGGTGATAATGTTCCAATGCCATGAAATAATTTTCGTGCAAGTACACGTGTTAAATAACCTTTTTTTATAACGAAATCGGCGAGGCCACCTGTCGATATAACAACAAGAAAACTTGCTACATGCGGTAAAGCCGAAAGAAAACCATTTTGTTCAATACTAAACAGTAAAACTTCATTCATATATTCAGGTACAACAGCCCAGATCGCTATTCAAGAGAAGGAGAGATATTTATTTGATAGAGAATAGTTTCAATGTAAATACCATAGAGACCAAAGTCACAGAAAATCATTGAGATAAGTGTACACCAAAAACCTTGCGAACGGAGCATTGCTGACCATGGTGTTTTCTAAATTGGCATATGAAGAAATAAATTGAGTTTTTTGTTTCAATTTACTGCTTCTGTATCTTGTATTTTTTCTTCGGCTTTACATGCTCGGATATAGTCTTTTTCATTTTGAGATATATGAGTATTGGTTGCTGGTGTATCAGTTGCAAATATAAGCCAAATAACAGACCAAACAACGCCAAGACCGCCTAAACATTAAATTAAAAACTTTCTTTTTGTTTTCTTAAGATTAAATTTTGAGATCGTACCAAGAAGATAGAAGAAGAATGCCCAACCATGACGAAATATATATGGAACAGCATCATTCAATGAAAACGTACAGAAAAGTCCACCAACAATAAGAGATACGATGGTGCCCATTGATGGTCCTACAAAAATAATATTATAAACGAGAAAAAAAATTGTTTGATTTATTTTTACCTGAACTTTGAAATGATAAAAGAGTCGTTCGTTCGGATGCTGGTGCCCATGTTGCCCAAAAACGAAAGATTGTTGGCCAAAGACCACCCTATCATACGCATCAATGACGGGTCAATTTATTTTCAACGAAATTTACTTGAGCTGCACCGGCTAAAACCCGTAGTAAGATGACAAATGACGGATGAAGTTTAGAGAAAATTGGTATCAGTAAAGTAGCAATTGATGATACGAATATGACTATAGCAAGAAAACGTTTCGGTCCTAAGATATTGACAGCAACAGATGATGCAACTTGTGTTAATGCATAACCCCAATAAAATGAACCAAGAATAACACCACGTGTTTGTTTTGGCCATAGAAGAACTTGACTTGGCTATATTAAATGTCTCATTAAAACATGTACACCCTCAAAAAAAAACATAATTCATACCGATTGAATTCGTTCAACATGATGTTGATGACATGATGCTGGGATATTACGTGAAATAGTAGTTGCTTGATTAGTTTGTGTTTGGTTGTAAACATCTGCAGCAGGATTCACCATACAAACAATACCAACACTAAAGAAAATGATTTGAACAAAACAACACGCAAAGAATTATGCTGATTATTCTTACGCGAGTCCATTTCGTTGAGCATAGGAAAGAAAAAATCCGAAAAATGCCAAAAAAGCCAATAGTAATCGCAGTGAACATACCAGAGGCGCTATTTATTAGTTCGTAGAAGAAAAACAAGTTCGTTTAGTCCAAAGTACTAATCCATATCCGTCGTTTACCTTTCACCTCTGGATTTCCACTGATTGTATAAACTTCTTTTTTTGTCATGTTTTTTGAAAAGAGAAGAAAAATCTAATTTCAGTTTCTACAAGAAAAAAAGACGAATGAACTGATGCATTTATCATTTATACAAGCATATGCACGCTGTTCAATATGCTATATGATATATGCTTACATCATCATAAGGTTGACCTCATTTGAAGGTAGTACTTGAGTAAAGAACAGAAAAAAAAGAAAAAAAAAGAATACGAAGAAAAAGAAAAATCATCGCCTATAGTAACTGAAAATTTTGTATTAAACAAAACAACGAAACTCCTGTCAAGGCTAATTTTATGTCAAATAAACGAATAGCACTGTGCCATTTCTACGATCAAGGGCAACTATTCAATGGTTAAAACATCTGTCGAACTGAATGGGAATTTCTCGAAGAATATTTGTTTGAAATCTAATGCGACATTTTCTTATTTAAATTTGTTATCAGATTTCTCCCACGACTTATCTTTCGTTGATCTCTTATGAGTTTTCTGTATGACCGAGTCAATAATTGTGAATATTTGATGCGTACGTCAAAGAACGAGAAAAAAAAACTATCGAATGATTGAATAAATTTTCCTAGTCAAAAAAAGGAAGAGAGAGAGAGTAAAAAAGACGAGAAACAAATTAGGATTGGTGTAATTGAATATATTATTATTATGGTGAGAAAAAGAAAAAGAAAAACGCCATTATAGGATATATTAATCTTTTGCGTTTCAACAAAAAAATAAATACCTGAGTCTTAATGCGATTGAGAACGAAAATAATACGACGCTATAGATTACATCATCCTTTTCTTATGTTTATCACGTAACTAGAAACATATGTGGTAGTAGACGAACGTTCAATGTAGGTTTTCCATCTGCCAATCGGAGTTGGAGACGATAGATGATGACAGAAAACAGGATAGTAGAAAGAAAAATACTATCTTGAGGGTGTTGAGAATTCAAGATTACTAAGAAAATCAATAAAAAAATGCTTGTTTATTTGAAATAATTCAGTTGTCATTCAATGTCCATGTTTCTGTTGATGAATTGTACAGTTCTGATTGCACAAGTATATCATGTGTACTTATTCCCCCACTTATCAAAACACTTCCATCAGTCAATACTGTTGCTGTGTGAGAAGCCCGTGCAGAATGCATGTAACCAGCAGTTATCCAATTGCCTGTTGATGGATCATACAATTCAGTAGTGTTTATCGGACCACCGGCGCCTATTCCACCTGCAACTAACACTTTTCCATTGGGTAATGCTGATGATGTATGAAACAGTCGTCTATCATTTAGTTTACCAGTAAGTGTCCAAAGTCCCGTTGATGGATCATATAGTTCCGTGTCTGTTAAAGTAGTTTTACCGGTTGAACCACCAGTAACTAATACTTTTCCATTTGATAAAACTGATGTTGCATGTGCTGCTCGTGGAAAATGCATACTCTTAACTATTGTCCAGTTTCCTGTGGATGGATCGTATAATTCAGCAGTTGCTGTCTGATCATCACCTTGTATCAATCCACCAGTCACTAACACTTTTCCATTTGGTAAGATGGATGCTGTATGATACCTTCGTCCATAATGTAAGCTGCCAGTAGTCGTCCAGCTTTTCGTTGATGGATCATATAAATCAACAGCATTTATATAAGAATTATAATATCCACCTACAACCAATACTTTACCATTTGATAGAATAGTTGATGTGTGATCTGATCGGCAATTAGGCATATTATCAATATTTGTCCAGCTGCCTGTCGATGGATCATACAATTCAGCAGTCTGTATTACAGGCTCACCTTGAGCGACCCCACCGGTAACTAATACTTGTCCATTTGGCAAAACCGATGCTGCATATTCACTTCGTGGAAAATGCATACTACTAGTTAAGATCCATTTTTTTGATGCTGGATCATATAATTCACAATTTTCTATAACTACAATATCATTCGGTTCATTTTGTTTTCGAACATCATCGCTAGTCGTTCCACCAATAGCAAGAACTTTCCCATTTGATAACAAGCATGATACAAAGTCATATCGTGAAACATTCATATCACCAGTTTTAGACCATTCTAGATGAAAACAATTACACGAGTTCGAAATTTCCAGGATATCATAGATGTACCTGATAGTTGAATATTATCGTGATTTTTTGCAAATCTACCCAATGTTTTCGATGAGATAACAACAACAAATGTTGAAACCAGAACGAAGAAAACTATAGCATTTATGAAATGATTATACAGTATTACTATCTTTTAAAATTTTTAGTAGCATAATCACTCACTTGAATGCATATGATGTGTAACGAGAAAATGTAATTGTAAGAAATATAACCAAAACAGTTGATGGAAATCCTTTTAAAAACACCTGATAATAAAAATAAATAGTTCTTTCCCTCTTATCTGCACGAAAAAAGTATGGAATGTCGAATAAGGACTATGAGAAAGTAGAATATTTCACCTAAAGAAGTAGAACAAAGTATCGGACTATGCTTTGTTTGCTGAATAACTTGATGATTTCTTGAATCATTGGATATATCTAATAGAATTGACTAAAAACAGTAGAATTTTACAATGATTCGAATTATTCCGAGGTCATTTTGACGACATTTCGTTCTAGTTTTTTTTATCCCTTCTGATATTTTTTGAAATATTAAGGATAGATAAAGAGTGACACTCATCAGACTATGCTTTATTTAGCGAACAAAAATATAATCTTGTATATATATATGTAGATATTCTTTTATTTTTTGTGCTTTTGAGTGTTATGTACGTACAGATGCCACGCACAATTTTTAAAAAATAAGAGTATATGAATAAACACACATACATTAGACGCAAAAAATAAACTCGAAGAAATCAAATGAGAACTGAAGACAAAGACAAATAGTAGAAGAAAGAAAGAAGAAACAGCAGTAATAGTATTAATAGTAAATAAAGAAACATGTTATTCTGTTATTGATCGAAATTCATCTGATGAAGTTTGATTATTAAAAAATTCACAATCATTTTCAGGTTTTATTGATAGAACTGAAATATCTTGATTTCTTGTCGTTGGATCAATTAATTCGTCTTTAACATTTAATGTAACATCATCGAAATTTTCAATTGGTTTAAGATCTTCTTTTTTATTATACATTTGTTCAACAAGATTTACAAATGACATCGATGAAACATAATCAGCTTTATGCGATGATTCTTCAGGTGATGATAATGATTCTTTATCATTGGTTTCGTCAGTTTCTTGTTTTATATTCACACTTGATAGAACATTATCAACAAGTTGAGAATCTGATGATTGATTACTTGCACCATCATTTAGAGAATCAGGAAAATGACCTGAATCTTTCGTTGATAATGTCGACGATATGTCATGTGCATCCTAGAAAAAAAAATCCACGATGTTATTTTCTAATTGTTGATTTATTTATATTTACATGAAATCGAACGTCTTGATAACAAATTGGATGATATGTTTTTCCATCAACACGAATTGCATCTTTCAAACGCCATTCTTCTCGATTATCATCAAAGAAAGTTTCGAATAGATCATGACACACAAAACAACGCTAAATAAAAATCATTTAAATTCAATGTTTTTTTTTTCTTTCTTAAAGTATAACATACATCGTTATCGATATCACCATCACCTTTCGCTGAACACGACAAAATGTCATTCGACGATGATGTTTGGTGATATAATTCTTTCGTTTGTTGATTTTCTTTTAACATTATTTGTGTAGCTTTGATTTGATCTTTGATATTTTCTTCATGAATAATCCAATCTTGTCGAGATGGGTACCAATCTCTACAACGTTCTAAAAGATTGCTTTGATTTGTTGCTGCTTGTCGATTCTCCCAATAGTGTAAATCAAGATGATTCTTATAAGCTTCATTTTGTTCAGACGTAAAACGTAAACCACATAGACGACATTGAGATTTGCCAATATAAAGTTGTTGAATAACGCCAAGATATTTCTTTTTTAATAAATTGATATTCGCATCGACAAGTGATGGTACAGGTGCGATAGTTTCTTCATGAAAATGAGTTGTAGATGTTGGTGAATTACGACGTTGTCGTTTGGTCATTTGATCGGAATGTAGATTTGAATTACTATTATCATCAGGTGTACGTTTTTTATTTGGACTAAGACGATCTGTTGGCGGAAGTGTTGCTGCTGCGAGAGTAAATGGTGGTGGAACAGGTGCCGGTGGTAATGGTGGAAGGAAAGGTAGAAAATTGTAGGGCATTGCATAGGCTGATGTTGCATTCGCAGCAGTTAGGATTTGTAACGCATGTCGTTGCGTATCATTACCAAAGCCAGCATATGGAAATGTTGGTAATGTTGTTGCAGCAGCAGTTGCTGGCGTTGTTGCTGATGTTGTTGTTGTGTTTGAAGGAAATGAAAGGGATGGATTTGGAAATGAACTAGTCGTTGTAGTTGTTGAATTGGTGGATGGAACTGTTAATCGTTGAACTTCATTTTGAAGAATTGTTTGTAATAGTTTTAATGTCGCTTGATATTCTTCGGATGATAGTTCTTTTGATTTGAATTTTTCTTCAGCTAATGAAAGACATTCGGAATTTAATTTAAACAAACGATCCGTATCCGAATTAGGTACATTCGATGATTGACTATTTTCCGTATCACGATAATCAATATCTGTACCACAAAAGAGATCATCATCATCGACATCATCGTTTTCTGACGATTTTTCGTTGATAGTATTTATTGTTTCTTTGTTTTTCGATTGTTGTTCATCGTTAGTAGTCGTATGATTCGATTTGACTGCATGATTGTCAATTTCTTTTCGATCAATAGGTATCATATGATAATTATTATTATCTTTTGTCGTTCGAACTGATGATTCATCAGTATTTGTCCATGATCGACCTTGTTGAGTTGATGACGACGATGTCGAACTTGTTGGATTCTAAAACATCACAAAATGATTAGAAATACAATTGTGAACTATCAAAATTGATTTACTCGTTGAACAAAATCAGGATTAACATGAATCTTAGGAACAGACGGAGTCGAATCAGGTGCACGTGCTGTCATTGGCCATGCTGGATCGATGTAATGTGTACGCGTATCAAGATCATGTAAAACAGCATTACTAAAAAACGCTGGCCACGTTTGCCGAAGTTTAAACATTGCTAAACGTGTACGTTCATCAACCTACAATGCAAATCAATATTTTATTTTGATAATCTTTAAAAAACACTTCTTCTCTCACTTTATTGAAAGCACTTGCAAATACAACAGGCAATTTATGTTCAAATATTTTAATATACGCTGGTGAATTTAAATTTTTTACTATTGAATCAAGTACATATAATGCAGGTAGAACATATTCACCTCTTGTCTATTTACATAAACGAAAATAAATAAATATGAAACAAAAAAAAGCGCCTACTTCAAGTATACGTTCTTCAATTGCACGTACAATTTGTTGTGCATTATGAATTTTATCTTCGGCTAATAGAGTTAAGAAATTAATCGATGATTTATTATTCATTTTTAAATCATTTAATGCATTTTTAAAATCTTGATAATCATCTTTAACAGCCATGATGTTCGAAAAAAAAGGGGGAAGAAAAAAACACAATGCAAATAACTAAAATTCAAAAAATAAATCAATAAATGATCGGTTTTTGTTGGTTATTGTTGTTGTTTACCTCAAATGTTTAATTCTTTTCTTTTCCCCTATTTACTAGTTCTATATGTTTCCTCTTATTTAATTCTTTTCTTTCGAAAACAATTCAATTAGAAACGAAGAGACTAAGATTGATCTTTTTATTTATCTTGAAAAAAGAAAAAATTACAACGACAAAATGTGTTTTTTTTTCAAAATTCTCAATTGATCCTATTCGAAAGATTATTTTTGAAAAAAAAATAGTTACTTCAATTTGAGGATTCACGTTTACTTCGTTCGATTCGAAGATCTTAACAAAAGAAAATCGTTCCTTTTAATTTTCAACAAGAAAAAAGAAAAAAAAATTGTTTGTCTTACCCAATGAAGATTAGTATGTGCAAAAGAAGATTTCTTATTTATTTATCATTTCGAACAAGAAAGAGAAGGCGCTCTTCGTCCATCACCAAACGAACAGATAGGAAAATAGACTGTATGTGTGTTTCTTTTTTAATGAAAATAAAAATTTACAAAAAAAAAACAAAAGAAAAAGAGAGAACAAGAAAACAAAATTGAATAGATTTATTTTTTTACAGAAAAAAAATAGCAAAAGATGATTGATTATCGGAAAGATTAAAAAAAAAGCCAAACATTTTACCTTAGACTGTCTTTGTTCTTAATGCATCGATTTTCTTTTGTAATTCAGCATTTGCCTCAACTAAATTTTCATATTCATCAGCTTCGGCTTGTTTTTGTTTTAATTCAGAAAGATCCTTCTGAATTTGTATGACACGTTCCATAATTGTTAGATGTTCTTGATAAATATTCGTTGATTGTTCGTTATTTAAACGTGGTTGACTCGGTAGATATCGTTCGGCCAGATTATATTCATGTAACCATTGATTTTTCAAATCATTGATCATCACATCGGAATACAATTGTTTCTTTTTTGGCAATGTATTTAAAATCAATCGAAGAATACGTTTAATAAACAACAATGTTGGCCGTTCTTCGGGATCGGAATGCCAAGAACGATAGAGTAGAGCGAGAAATAATTCCGGACAATGGTTAATTTTTGGTGGACGAAGTTTATCTCGAACCACTGAGATGAGAAAACCTTTGCCGAGATTACCATACGGAAGAAGTTGTTTCGAAATCAATTGCCAGAAAACAATCGCCCACGAATAGGTATCACATTGTTCGGCATATTGATTGTATGCAAAAACTTCAGGTGCCATAGTAACTGAAACAGCTCATTTAGAAATCATTCTCGCAAAAAAACATATGAGCGCATTCGTACTTGGTGTACCGACATTATCAGTCATCCAACTCTTGCCTAATTCAGTTGCGGTACCGTAATCAGTGAGAACAAGTGTCTGATAGTTATCTTTCAATAGAATATTTTGCATTTTAACATCACGATGTACTAAATCGAGAGAGAGAGAGAGAAAGAAACATATGAGAAAAGTCTTCGTTCGTTTTTGTTTTTGGTTTTGTACTAACTAATCTTTTTCGAATGCAAAAAACTCAATGCATCAGCTAACTGATATGCCCAATTCAGAACATCGACTAATGTATAATTGGAAATTTTCTCTCGAACAAAACCATCCAATGAACCATTACTACAATAATCAATAACAAGACCAAATGTTCGAAGATTAATAAAATTTAAACGTTGAATATTTGGATGATGTTCAGCAATATCCGTTAATTTAATTCCTTCATCGAGAATGCTCATACGTTGTTCACTCGTATTCTGTCGTGGTCGTTTATGTGCATAGAGTTTCTTTTGATGACGTATCAATTCGACAATACCGAACACACCAAAGCCAAGTGAACGAAGAACTTCAATATCAATCGTGGCCGGAATAAATGGAATTTGCCGTTCGACTAAAAGTTTACGTAATTTCTCACTGAGTTGAATACCTCCTTCTGAAATCATCAAACAACCAATACGAATATGAATCGAATTGAGCCAAATAAACAAACCTTTCTTAGCTTTTTGAAGAACATCGGTGATGATTTTATCTGATGATGTATCCATAATTGAATTCGTTTATTCTGCAAGAAAAATATAAAATACTTGTTCTTTATGTTGGGAAAAGAAATGGCAACTAAAAGCAAACACATGTTTTTTTCATTGAAGACAACCAATAGAAAATATTTATTTATTTTCAATTATAAAAAAAAACGATGAAATAGATGTCGTAGTGATTTCAATAGGATCGTCCTATTTTGCGAAAAGATTTATTTTTTATATACATAAAAAGAAACTAAAATACAATCATCGACGTTGATTTTCTTCGTTTAATTTTTTCAGTTGATTCTCTTGAGAAATTTTTTTTTTAATTCAATCTCTTTTTTGAGCTTCGCAATTTCTTGCACTACTCGACAATGCTCATCGTAGAAACCTATCGATTCTGCGATATGCGAACGCGCTTTAAATGGCCGATATTTATCTAAAGAAATCAACGTTCGATCATCAGTTGTAGGTCCTAATTGATATTGACAAGATGTTGAAGGTAATTGACGTAGAAATAATCGAAGAATTTTTTTAATAAAATCTAAACTTGGTCGTTCGAATGGATCCGAATGCCAAGAACGATAGAGTAACGCGCGAAAGATCTCGGGACATGATGTCAGCTGAGCTGGACGGAGTTTTTCAACGGAGACTTTTGTCATAATAACTGAAAACAAGATTATTTTATTGATAAAACTTTTATTTTCTCTTATGCTCTTACGAAACTTGTTCATATTTGTACCATAAGGCATTGTTTTTTTAGCTAACAATTGCCAAAAAACAATTGCCCATGAATAGATATCACAACGCGCGCTATAATTCGATGTATCACAGACTTCAGGTGCCATAGTAACTGAAAACAATGGAAGTCATTGATTTTGTTTTCTTTTTTTTTGTCAAAGAATTTCACTTGGTGTTCCAGCTTGACGTGTTAGTAGAACTCGATGAAGATCTGTTGCTGTCCCATAATCACTGAGAACAATTGTTTGATAATTATCTTTTAAAAGTAAATTTGCTAATTTCACATCGCGATGCACTTTGAAGAGAAGAAATTTGTTTATCATCAAGAAGTTAATTTCAAATGAAAATTTACTAAGATTTTTCGAATGTAAAAAACTCAATGCGTCGGCTAATTGATACGACCAACTGAGCACATCTCGTAATGTATAGATCGATTCAGATTTTCGTAGAAAACCATCTAATGAACCACAATCGTAATAGTCCATGAAATAACCACATGATTTTAAATTAATAAAATGAATTTTTGGAATATTCGGATGTAAACCCGAGATTTGAGCTAATTGAGTAGCTTCTTTGATAATATTGAGTTGTTGTTTATAATCAGTTGATATGGAACGTTTATGTGCGTATAATTTTTTCTCATAACGAACTAAATCCACAATTCCAAATGAACCAGCATCGATTATTTTTCGATGAGCAACTTCACTAGTTTCTCGAAGAAAATCAATTTTATGTTGATGATTTAATTCTTTTAATTTTTCACAAATCTCATGATCATTTTCTACGAGGAAAAACAAATAAATGAAATTTAATACATAGTCAACAAACTTTTGTTCACAGCATTTGCTATCCATTGATCTCGAGTGTTTGTATCCATTTTACAAGTGAAGAAAAATTTTTATTTTGAATTAACGATGAAATTCACTAAAAATCACCAACAGATCCTGAACCAATCATATCGGAATATAGGTGACGCATATGTCTAAAAAGTATTCATGTTTTTTTTTACGTCTTAGCTTGATTATCTTTGTTTTTTTCGGAGATACTTTAGGGAAAAATCATCTTGCTTATATAAGACATTGTTGATTTAATACAGAGCAAAAAACAAACAAACAAACGAAAGAAATATCTATGTATAGAAACCGGTTGTGTAAATTCTTTTTCTCTACAGAAAATAATAACAAACAAGCAACAATCGAAAGATATTTTACAATCAAGATTTGTTAGATGTTGGCGGTGAATCCGATTTACATTCTAAATTAAATGGAGGAATGCGAACTTCGATAAATGTACCATCGTCTTTTTCCATTTTGAATGTTCTAAATGAGAGAAAACAACGAGAAATCGATTTTTTTTTGTTGTTGTCGAAGAATTCGTACCCCCACATATGTCCACTTGGAGCGGAAAGAGATACATGTGATGAATATTGAAATGCAGGATATTCTTTAGATAGACGAGGTTCTTGTCCAACAACACCTTTGCCACGTACAGTTTCCAATGTACCCGAAAGACTGAATATACGCCAATGACGTTCACGTAGAGTCATAGGTTCGTCAGTATTTAAATTTTCAATACGAATCGAATAACGCCACCAATGTACACTGACACCTTGTGCTGAACGTGAACCTCTAGAAAAGAAATTTTCTTGTTGTTGTGCTTTATTTCTTTGTTTAAAATAAAATAATTCGTACATATAAAATGGAATAACTGTCACTCGGATTTGATGTGTTACATCTTTCGAAACATCAGATAATTCCAACCAAGTATGATGTCGTTCTTGCCAAGATTTCAAATGTTCACGAGGAACGAAGTTTGGTGCTAAAATCAACAATTTCTTGATCATTAGTCGCGTTTAATTGCCTGCCAATTAAACTTACATGCTTCCGAATCATGCATTAAAAATTTATCGAATAATTCATGTTCAATCGGTGTTCGTTCTGTACTCTAAAATCAGCCAAATACATTACAATTCAAGTCAACTAATTAATTTATTAATTACAGTATATGGTATAACATCTTCATGAGCAACATAATCAAGACCTGGAATTGCATAAAGATTCCGATCTCGTTCTTGATTGCCCAGAAATGTAACAGCTTCTGAATACAAAGAAAAAAGAGGCACTCGAATTCGATTTAAAAACTCGAAGTACCTGTTTGTGCTCGAATATAAGGCATGTCACGTGTGTCAATTAAAACTTGATAATATGTAGCCGATCGAGCACGAATCTCATGAATATTTGATGATGATGATGAACTCGGCAAAGGTGGCGGCGCATTTGAACGGCCATCGTATCGATCAAAAACTCTTGCCAACCATGGAAATAAGATTACACCTCGATAGCCAAATATTCGATGAAGAAATAGCTAAAGCATAATTGAAAAGTTCTTTACCTTTTCTTCTTCTTCTTCTTCTTCTTAGTTTTCTTTTTCTGAAGACACTGAGCGAGCGAAAGAGAGATATAGATAGATACGTACGCACGAGTTGATCTTCTCATCTAACGATTAACGCATGGTTTGGTTTAATAAAATTTTCATTCATCATCGTCATTGTTGACAATCTTAGCGCATCAAGACGTAGAATAATAGAAAACGAGTGAGATGAGAAAAAGAAACTTTCTCTTTTTTTTTCTTTTCTCTGCTCATTTATTATCACCATCGTCATCATCATACATATAAGATGATAGTCTAATAAGTTTTCCATGTTTTTGAAGAAATTTAGTTTCGTATTTAGCTATATTCTTATGAGCCGATGGGGAAATAGTCGATCATCGTCTTCTCTAGCTCTTTTTTTTTTATTTAAAAAAGAAATAGAAATAATAATCGAATTAGCCTCGTAGAATATTCGAACGACAATACGAGCATTTTATAACCGAACTCCGATAAGAGATGAATAGGCACAGCGCAATAATTGCTCGACAAGTGTATGCATATAGATGTATGTGCGAGAAAAACGCTTATTGAAGACGTAACGAGGGAAAGAGAGAGAGGGAGAGAAGAAATCATTCGATTTGTCAGAACGCATTTAGCGTTGCATAGGAGAAACGGTAGTAATGGCGGTGAAAAAAAGAAGAAGAAGGAGCAAAACACCATCAGTAAAGCTTGTCGACAGGAAGTCTCCGTTTTTCATTCTTCATCCTAGCCGACTGTTGCTTGCTCTCGGTTCGCATTTAGCTTGACACCCGTTTTGTAGCTCTTCATCATGTGTTGTTCATCTGTTCAATATTTCACTAGGCTATGTTATTTCATCTATCTCTCTCTCTCGTTTTCTTTCTTTCTGTTTTCCTAAACAAAAAGAAAACTTCAATCGTTCAATTGTGTACTAAAAATATCTCTTGCACATCGAGTGAGAACTGACAAATATGACGTCAAAACTAAAAAAGTAAGTTATTATCTTGGATTATTTCAATCCGAGAGAATTTTCTTCGATTTAACAATCAAATTTCTAATTTTCTTTGATCGATTCGAAGACTTAGAAGAAAGAAAAAGAAAGAAGAAAGTAGTCAGCTACCCGATAAATATAACTAATGAGACAAAAGAAAAGAACAGATCATTTATTTATCTAACTTGACTCGAAGAAAATCTTTTTCGATCTGGAAAAACGATTATTTCCTTTTTTTTCAGTTTCTTGACATGTTAATGTCTTTTCTTCTTCTAGTTTGTTGTTTTCTTTTTGTTCGCTCAAAATCTGTTGTTTTTACTCTTTTCTTTTCTTTAAAGAAAAACATCGTACATTTTTAAATTAACTGATTTTTTCCTCTTTCTCTCTCTAAGACAATCTAATCGAACATGAAGAAATTCTTTTTTCTCTTCTTCTTCTTCTTCTTCAAATGTTTATAGACAAATAACTAATAAGAAGAACAATCATGCAATAAAATCATGACACAAAAGAATAAGAAAAAGAAATGAGACGAAGGGACAGATCTATGACAATTTGTTGTGTCCTAATGAAATGTGAATCGAGCTCATTGACATTCTCATCGCTTTTTCCTTCTTGCTTATTTCTGATTCTTCAAATCGTATAGATGGATAGACAGATAGATATGTATACAAACAGGACATTGAGAGAAGAGTTAATGACATGACATTTTCACGTCGAAACTAAACAGAAATCCATGGATTGTTTATTATAGATTGAGTTTTCAAATTCAGATATGAACCGTCCAATTCCAACAACAACAACGAATCCTATTGCATTCAAAGTAGACACTGTCTATTCCTGTTAAATTTCAATAAACGATTGGTTTTGTCTTTGTAACTAGATCATGTTACTCGGAGATAGTGGCGTTGGTAAAACGTGTTTATTAGTACGTTTTAAAGACGATACATTTTTATCTGGCAGTTTTATTGCAACAGTTGGAATTGATTTTCGGAATAAAACAATTGTGATTAATAATAAACAAGTGAAGTTACAAATTTATGACACTGTATGTTGAAGTTTTAATCGATAGTCTTTATCGTTCTCAGCGTTTTCTTCTTCTTCTACTCGTATTCTATAGAGAGAGAGAGAGAGAGAAGAGTAAATAGACTCGGAAATGATTTGAGTTTGTAAAAACCTAATCAATATCAATAAGAAGAAGAAGAAATCGGAGAATTTATTGACAATTTCTTTTCTTTTGCCTCTCTCAACGATCACTTCAGTTCTATTTATATTCTTTTTTTCTTTGATTTTTATCCTAGGCTGGTCAAGAACGTTTCCGTTCGGTAGCACATTCGTATTATCGTGATGCAAATGCATTATTACTTCTCTATGACGTTTCATCAATATTCAGTTTTAATCACGTTCGCGACTGGCTAAGCGAAATTCAAGAACATGCACAATCGAATGTGATTGTCATGCTAATTGCAAATAAAGTTGATAAACTCCAAGAACGTGTTGTTACACGTGACATGGGCGAGAAATTAGCCAATGAATACGATGTTGCCTACGTCGAAACATCGGCAAAGACAGGCTTAAATGTTGAATTTTCCTTTCATGCTATTACACAAGCTTTACTCGAGCAAATCGACATCAATCTATCCAATGGACAAAATCCATCGAAAACATTAACTCATCTCGTACAATTGAACGATCGAGTATCGAAACGCAGTACATGCTGTTCATTTTCTTAGTATTTTTTTTTTGAATCCAACAAAAAGAAAACATCAACAAATATTCTCAATATCTGATAGGGGAAATAGAATCTTCTAATGTATTTTTGACATCTATCCGTCAGAGTTGACGGGTCGTCTCTTTACCTGGCCTGTTTCATAATTGCCTTCTTGTTTGACAGCTGTAAATAGGCCGACTTCATGTAATCTAGAAGACGAGAGAGAAAGAGATAGAGCTGATGATTTGCTTTTTTTGTTCTTTTGAATTTCAATTCGATATTCTTACTTATTCGGTGCATTCGATGAAATCAATCGAATATTTGTTCGTAAAAAGATTTTCAAAAGATTTAATTGAGATTTTCTAATGAACAACATCGCATCTAAAATTCGATTCATTTGGCGGAATTAGATATTTA